>Ga0209589_1000017_pt1 | contig 215546 bp, 184 predicted proteins | sample CowpeawhiteBW_FD_187525 | JGI IMG/M metagenome (GOLD analysis project Ga0209589, IMG submission 187525) | Root nodule microbial communities of legume samples collected from California USA - Cow pea white BW (SPAdes) (version 2) | ecosystem: Host-associated > Plants > Roots > Nodule | place...
TGCATCTCTGGCGCTCCTTCGAATCAAAACGCCAGACAGAGAATCATACAAGTCGCTGCGGCGACCGCACATCATGCCGTCCCGAGTCAATCTGTCGCGCCCCAAAGATGTGTAGATGCCCTAGTGCGAAAGCAGGGACCCATACCGCGGAATCTATCGGGTGTGTCGCGTAGTACTCCCGCGGAAAAAGCCCCGCGACACACGACGTCTCGTGGTTATGGGTCCCGGCGCGCGCTTCGCTTGGCCGGGACGACGGCGGGATTTATCTCTCTGCCTTCCACGCGCTGGTCACGTCCCCGATCGTCGCCACCTCCGGCTCTCTGATCGCAGACGGTGTGCGCGAGAAGCGCGGGGCCGGGGCGGGCTGGGTGATGCCGTGGCGCTCGACGAACACCTGGCGCGCCGCCATATGCGGATGCTTCGGCGCCTCCTCCATGGTGAGGACAGGCGCAAAGCAGATGTCGGTGCCTTCCATGATCTTGCACCAGTCGTCGCGCGTCTTGCTCTTGAAGACCCTGGTCAGCTTCTCCTTGAGCACCGGCCACGCCTTGCGATCCATCTGTGCGTCGAAATCGGCGTCGGTCAGATCGGCATGCTTGCGCAGCAGCGCGTAGAATTGCGGCTCGATCGAACCGATCGAGATGAAGTTGCCGCAGGAGCACTCGTAGACGCCGTAGAAGTGCGCGCCGCCGTCGAGGAAGTTCTGGTCGCGGCCGCCGCTCCAGCGGCCTTGCGCAGCCATGTCGTAGAACATCGACATCAGCGATGCCGCGCCGTCGCACATCGCGGTGTCGACCACCTGTCCCTTGCCGGACTTCTGCGCTTCCAGCAATGCGGCGAGCACGCCGACCACGAGATAGAGCGCGCCGCCGCCGAAATCGCCGACCAGGTTGAGCGGCGGCACCGGCTTCTCCTTAGGTCCGATCGCAGCCAGCGCGCCGGTGATCGAGATGTAGTTGATGTCGTGGCCGGCGGCGTGCGCCAGCGGGCCTTCCTGGCCCCATCCGGTCATGCGGCCATAGACCAGCTTCGGATTGCGTGCCAGCACGACGTCGGGGCCAAGACCAAGGCGCTCCATCACGCCGGGACGAAAGCCTTCGATCAGTGCATCGGCATGGCTCAGCAGGTCGAGCACCTCTGCGATCGCAGCCTTGTTCTTCAGATCGAGCTCGATCACCTTGCGGCCACGGGTCGCGACCGCCTTCAGATTCTTGCCGGCGCCGACGCGGTCGAGGGTGATGATCTCGGCGCCCATGTCGGCGAGCAGCATGCAGGCGAACGGGCCGGGGCCGATGCCGGCGAATTCGACGATGCGGAAGCCGGCGAGCGGGCCGGAGGTGCGGGCGGCGGTTTGGGAGGCTGGTTTATCGAGCACGTTGGTGGTCCGTTGTTGCGGGATGTCAGGAGCCGGCGGAAGTCCGTTGGTCGTGGCGGTCGGGGGCGCTGAGCGTCACCTTGGCCGCGACAACTGGTGCTGGCAGGAAATTCGGGTGGGCATGCTTTCTCCCGGGCCGTCCGTGCGACGGTATTTTTAATTAGCTGATTAGCTAAATTGTCCCGCCGAACGCGCCGGATGGCAAGCGTCTTTTGCCCGAAAGGCGCCGGTAAAACGCAGAACGGCGCGCATCGCTGCGCGCCGTTCTGGACTTGTGTCTAGGCGCTATCAGCCCGCGGCGATGACCGCGCGCTGTCCCATCACCTTGATCAGGTTGGCGCGATAGTCCGCCGAGCCATGGATATCGGCGAGCAGCCCGTTCGACGGAATCTTGACGCTGTCGAGTGCACTCGGCGACCAATTCGCCTTCAGCGCGCCCTCGATCGCCGGGACCCGCATCACGCCGCTCTGCGATGCGCCCGTCGCCGCGGCGCGGACGTCGCCGGCCTTGGTCTGCGCGACGAACACGCCGGTCAGGGCAAAGCGCGAGGCCGGGTTCGGAAACTTCGCGTAGCCCGCCTTCGCCGGAATCGGGAACGAGACCGCGGTGATGATCTCGCCATCCTCGAGCGCCGTTGCGAACAGGCCCTGGAAGAAGTCTTCCGCCGATATCGACCGCTTGTTGGTCTTGATCGTCGCACCGAGCGCCAGCACCGCCGCCGGATAGTCCGCCGCCGGGTCGTTGTTGGCGAGCGAGCCGCCGATCGTGCCGCGATAGCGCACGGCGGGATCGCCGATCATCGACGCCAGATTGGCCAGCGCCGGGATCGCCTTCTTGACCGCGTCGCTTTGCGCCACATCGTAATGCGGCGTCGCGGCCTTGATGGTGACGGCGTCGCCGGACACCTCGATGCCGATCATCTCCTGCACCTTGGAGAGATCGATCACGTCGGACGGCGCGGCGAGACGCTGCTTCATCACTGGGAGCAGGGTCTGGCCGCCGGCAAGGAATTTGGGCTCCTTGCCCTTGGCGAAGGTTGCTGCGGCCTCAGCGACCGAGGAAGCGCGGTGATAGTTTGTCTCGTACATGGCTCTGCCTCCCTCAACCGTGAATGGCGCGCCAGACGCGATCGGGCGTCGCCGGCATTTCCAGCTTGTTGTTGCCGATGGCGTCCGTGATCGCGTTGATCACGGCAGCCGAGGCGCCGATCGCGCCGGCCTCGCCGCAGCCCTTGACGCCGAGCGGGTTGCCCGGACACAGCGTCGTGGTGTGGGAGAGCTGGAACGACGGCAGGTCGTCGGCGCGCGGCATGGTGTAGTCCATGAACGACGCGGTCACGAGCTGACCGTTACCGTCATAGACCACGCCTTCGAGCAAAGCCTGGCCGATGCCTTGCGCCAGCCCGCCATGGACCTGACCTTCGACGATCATCGGGTTGATCAGCCGGCCGAAGTCGTCGGCCGCCACGAAGTTGACGAACGAGGTCTTGCCCGTGGTGGGGTCGACCTCGAGCTCGCAGATATAGGCGCCGGCCGGGAAGGTGAAGTTGGTCGGGTCGTAGAACGCCGTCTCCTTCAGGCCGGGCTCCATGCCTTCGGGCAGGTTGTGCGCGGTGTAGGCCGCGAGCGCCACCATCGGCAGCGCGATCGACTTGTCGGTGCCGGCGACCTTGAACTCGCCGTTCTCGATCACGATGTCGCTTTCGGCGGCTTCGAGCGCGTGCGCCGCGATTCTCTTGGCCTTGGCTTCCACCTTCTCCATCGCCTTCACGATCGCGGTGCCGCCGACTGCGAGCGAGCGCGAGCCGTAGGTGCCCATGCCGAACTGCACCTTGTCGGTGTCGCCATGCACGATCGAGACCTGGCTGAGCGGCACGCCGAGACGCTCCGCGATGATCTGGCAGAACGTCGTCTCGTGGCCCTGGCCGTGGCTGTGCGAGCCGGTGAGCACCTCGATGGTGCCGACCGGGTTGACGCGGATCTCCGCGGATTCCCACAGGCCGACGCCGGCGCCGAGACTGCCGACCGCCTTCGACGGGGCGATGCCGCAGGCTTCGATGTAGCAGGAGACGCCGATGCCGCGCAGCTTGCCGTCGGCTTTCGCTTTGGCCTTGCGGGCCGGGAAGCCGGCGTAATCGATCGCCTTCATCGCGGCGTCGATCGAGGCGTGGAAGTCGCCGACGTCATACGCCATGATGACGGGCGTCTGATACGGGAACTGGGTGATGAAGTTTCCCTTGCGCAGCTCGGCCGGATCGACCTTCAACTGCCGCGCCGCGGTCTCCATCATCCGCTCGATCAGGTAGCTGGCCTCGGGACGGCCGGCGCCGCGATAGGCATCGACCGGCGTGGTGTTGGTGTAGACGCCCATCACCTCGGCGTAGATCGCCGGGATCACATACTGGCCCGACAATAGCGTCGCATAGAGATAGGTCGGCACCGCCGAGGAGAACAGCGACATATAGGCGCCGAAATTGGCGTGGGTCTTCACCCTGAGCCCAAGGATCTTGTGGTCCTTGTCGAACGCCATCTCCGCCTTCGAGACATGGTCGCGGCCGTGCGCGTCGGTGAGGAAGGCCTCGGAGCGGTCGCCGGTCCACTTCACCGGGCGACCCACCTTCTTCGACGCCCACAGCGCCACCATCTCTTCCGGATAGATGTAGATCTTCGAGCCGAAGCCGCCGCCGACGTCGGGTGCGATCACGCGCAGCTTGTTCTCCGGCGCGATGTTGTAGAACGCCGACAGCACCAAGCGGGCGACGTGCGGGTTCTGCGACGTGGTGTAGAGCGTGTAGTGTTCGTCGGCCTGATCGTAATGCGCGATCGCCGCGCGCGGCTCCATCGCGTTCGGCACCAGGCGATTGTTGGTGAGCTCGAGCGTCACCACGTTGGCGGCCCTGCTGAACGCCTCCTTCAGCGCGGCTTCGTCGCCGAGATGCCAGTCATACACGACGTTGCCGGGAGCTTCAGGATGAAGCTGCGGCGCATCGGGCTTGATCGCGGCCTTTATGTCGGGCACCGCCGGAAGCTCTTCGTAGTTGACGATCACAGCTTCGGCCGCGTCCCTGGCCTGGTTCTTGGTTTCGGCGATCACGACCGCGACTGCCTGCCCGACGAAGCGCACGGTCTCCGGCGCCATCGCCGGCCACGCGCCCATTTTCATCGGCGAACCGTCCTTCGAGGTGATCGCCCAGCCGCAGATCAGGTTGCCGACCTTGTCGTCGACGAGCTGCTGCCCGGTCAGCACTGCGATTACGCCGGGCATCTTCATGGCCTCGGCCGAATCGATGCCCTTGACCTTGGCATGCGCATGCGGGCTACGAATGAAGTGAGCATAGCTCATGCCCACCATCTTGATGTCGTCGACGTAACGTCCCTGTCCGGTGATGAACCGGCGGTCTTCCTTGCGCACGACACGTGCGCCAATTCCTTCAACACCCATGGTCTAACCCTCCCGACCGGAGATTTCGATTTGCCGCCGTTTCCATCGAGACCGGCGGTGATGAGCCTGATCGTGCGCGGTCCGCGCGCTGCTATTCGGCGGCCTGCGCCACCTTCATGCGGCCGGCTGCGTCGAGCACCGCCTTGACGATGTTGTGGTAGCCGGTGCAGCGGCAGATATTGCCTTCGAGCTCGTGGCGGACCGTTTCCTCGTCGAGATTGCCGCTGTGGCGATGCACGATGTCGACCGCGGCCATGATCATGCCGGGGGTGCAGTAACCGCACTGCAGGCCGTGATTGTCGCGAAAGGCCGCCTGCATCGGGTGCAGCTCGTCGCCCTTGGCGAGACCCTCGATCGTGGTGACGTTCGAGCCCGCCGCCTGGCCCGCCAGCATGGTGCAGGATTTCACCGCCCGTCCGTCGACATGGACAACGCAAGCACCGCACTGGCTGGTATCGCAGCCGACATGGGTGCCGGTCAGGTTCAGATTTTCGCGCAAGAGATGCACGAGGAGGGTCCGGTCCTCGACGTCGACCGAGACCGCCCTGCCGTTTACCGTCAGTTTGACTGTAGACACGCGTTCCTCCCAAGTCTCAATTATTGGCCCAGTAGAGCACGCTTCATGGGGGGCGTAACCGCGATCAAAGTCGTAGTCGCGACCCTGTCATGAAGGGTGCCGGGCCTGTGCTTCGATCCTAGCAGGCCGCCTGTGGATCGGCAATTTACAAGCCCGCTCCGATGGTCCCACGCACATCTGACGCGCCCGCTTCCATGGCGCTTGCGATCGCCAACCTGACGATTGCTATGCGCCGTGAAGCGCCGTCGCGGTGGCTACTACCTTCCGCCTATAACGACCAAAAAACGTTGCTGTCATTTTCATCGGCGATGCAGCGACGAAAGATCGCGCGTTCATGAATTGGTTAGAGAGCCGCGCCCGCGACGCACCCGTCGCGGCAACGAAACCATATTGGAGGAAACAGATGAAGCTGAGGAGCGGGACTTTCTTTGCCGGCGTGTCGCTAGCCGCCATGCTGATGGCAAGTGTCGGCGTGTCGAGGGCGAATGATTCCGTCGTGAAAGTGGCATCGGATCCCAACGGGTGGGCGATCGCAGGCCACGACTACGGCAATACGCGCTTCAGCCCGCTGAAACAAATCAACTCCGAGAACGTCGGCAAGCTGCAACTGGCCTATTCGATGTCGCTGGCCTCGCTCCGGTCCAACGAGTCCTCGCCGATCGTGATCGGCAAGACCCTCTACGTCTCGACCTCGTGGGGACCGAAATACGTCTATGCGATCGATGCCGCGACCGGCGCGCGCAAATGGACCTATCAGCCCGATATCCCCGACGACGTGCTTCAATATGCCTGCTGCGACGTCAACAATCGCGGCGTGTCCTACGCCGACGGCAAAATCTTCGTTGGCCGGCTCGACGGCAAGCTGACCGCGCTCGATGCCGAGACCGGCAAGGAACTCTGGACCTCGACGGTCGTCGACTACAAGCAGGGCTCGGTCATCACTTCGCCGCCGCTCGTGGTCCGCGACAAGGTCATCACCGGTTTCGGCGGCGGCGAGTACGGCGTCCGCGGTGCGCTGCAAGCGTTCGACCTCAAGAGTGGCAAGCTGCTCTGGCAGACCTACACCGTGCCGGCGCCCGGCGAGCCCGGCAGCGAGACCTGGAAGGGCGATACCGGCCTGCATGGCGGCGGCGCGGCCTGGCTGGTCGGCTCCTACGATGCCAAAACCGACACGGTCTATTGGGGCACCAGCAATCCGGGCCCCTGGAACACCGGCGTGCGCTCCACCGGCGACGGCAATTTCGGCAAGCTGACCAACCTGTACACCGCGTCCACGCTCGCGATCGATCCCAACACTGGCAAGATCAAGTGGCATATCCAGGGTACGCCGGCCGATGCCTGGGATTATGACGGCGTCAACGAGCTCGTGCTCGGTAACCTGAAGATCAAGGGCGCCGAGACGCCGGTGCTGATGAAGGCGGATCGCAACGGCTTCTTCTTCGTCGCGAACCGCGAAACCGGCAAGGTGATCTCGGCCGAGAAATATGTCTTCGCGAACTGGGCCAAGAAGTGGGACGTCAATGCGATGCGGGCCGACGAGGATCCGGATAAGCGGCCCGGCCCCGGCCATCCCGCCAAGGACATCTGCCCGAACCTGATCGGCGGCAAGAACTGGCAGCCGATGTCGTTCAACCCGCAGACTGGCCTCGTCTACATCCCGACCAACAATGTCTGCATGGACTGGTCGGTCAGTGACGTGAACTACAAGCGTGGCGTGTTCTACCTCGGCGCCGAATTCCCGACCAAGGCGGGCCCCGGTGGGTTCCTCGGCGAACTCGTGGCCTGGGATCCCGTCGCCAACAAGAAGGTGTGGGGTCTCAAGGAAGACCTGCCGTTCAATGGCGGTACGCTGACGACGGCCGGCAACCTGGTGTTTTCCGGCAATCTGCATGGCGACTTCCGCGCCATCGACGCCAAGAACGGCAAGGTGCTGTGGAGCAAGAACCTCGGCAGCGGCATCGGCGCTGGTCCGGTGACCTATTCGGTCGACGGCAAGCAGTATGTCGCGATCGTGGTCGGGCGCACGGCGTCGATCCCGGCCTTCCTCGGCGACATCGGCAAGAAGATGACCGCCGCGGCGCCCGAGGGCGGCTCGCTGTTCGTGTTCACCGTGCAGTAACGATCGTCGAGAACGGAGGCAGCATGTCCGTGTTCAGCATGACCCGAAACGAAGTGCGCAGATGTTCGCGTGACGCGCGATTGGGACAGGCGATCCGAGCCGTGCTTCTCTCTGCCATATTGCTGGCGCCGGCCATGTCGGCCGGCGCCGAAGAGACCAAGCCGCTGCGGCTCTGCGCAGATCCAACCAACCTGCCGTTCTCGAGCGATGATCCGGGCAAGCCCGGGCTGTATCTCGAGATCGGCCAGGCGGTGGCCGGGAAGCTCGGCCGAGCCGTGAGCTACAACTGGTACAAGTCCTATTTCGGCAAGCGCACGGTTCGCGAAACCCTGCTCAGCAAGCAATGCGATGCCATGGTGGGGCTGCCGCTGGTCGACGATTTCATGGGGCCGGCGGTGATCTTCTCGAAGCCGATCGCCCATGAAGGCTATGCGTTGGTTGGCGCCAGGGATCGCAAGCTCGCCGGCATCGACGATCTCAAGGGTTTGCGGGTGGCCGTGCAGTACGAATCGGTGCCACAAAACCTGCTCGCGTCGCGCGACGACATCCAGAAGACCACCGTGCTCAGCCCGGACGAGGGCATGGCGGCGCTCGCGACAGGCAAGGTGGACGTCGCCTTCATCTGGGCGCCGGTGGCGGGCTGGCTCAACAAGACCGCCTATGGCAACAAATATCAGGTCGTGTCGACCGAAGGCGACGGCCTGCTCTGGAAGACCGCGATCGGCTTTGCCAAGGCGTCCGACGCCCTGCGCAATGAGGTCGATGCCGTACTGCCGTCCCTGCAGTCCGACATCGATGCCCTGTTCGCCAAATATGGCGTGCCGAACGGCGCGCCGGTGAAGTTCGGCCAGGCCGCGACGTCGTCGATCGGAGCGAGCGAACCCATCACCATCGGGCAGGCGGCCGCCGCCGACAAGCCGGTCCAGACCGCAGCAGTCACCGGGGATATCAAGGCCGGGCGGGAAACCTTCAACGGCACCTGCGCGCATTGCCACGGCCCCGACGCAGTGCAAAGCGAACGGCGCATCGATCTGCGCCTCCTGAAGAAGCGCTACGGTGACGATATGGAAACGACCTTCTGGAAGACGGTCCATGAGGGCCGCCCGTCCAAGGGAATGCCGGCGTGGAAGGACGTTTTTAGCGACGACGAGCTCAGAAACGTATATGCCTATTTGCAGACACTGCAGGACTCCAGCTCGTCGAACTAAAGCGCTTTCGAGCGAGGTGGGCGGCGGTTCGCGTGAAGGAAGCGCGTCACAACTGGAACCTGGAGCTTCGGTTCCTATCCGGTCGGAGCCGAAAATGCTCCGGAGCTCCACGACGGCAACATCGGTACGAGACCCTTCATGATGGGCTTCCTGATCATCGACGATCACCCATTATTCGGCGAAGCGCTTGGCAACGCCATTCGCATCTCGCATCCGGATGCTCGCATCTACGAGGCGACCTCGATCAAGGGGGCGCTTGGTATCCTTGCCAGCGAGCCGAACATCGACCTGGCGTTGCTCGATTTGCTGCTGCCCGACGTCGTCGGCTTCTCCGGGTTCCAGAAGATCCGCGACCGCTATCCGCGGCTTCCGATCGCCATCGTGTCGAGCGAGGAGGACAAGCATACGATCCGCGAGGCGCTGGAGATGGGCGCGGTCGGCTATCTGCCGAAGTCGACCTCGCTCGGTGAGCTGTCGCAGGCGATCGCGCGGGTACTGAGCGGTTCGGTTTCGGCGCCGCGAGATTTCGTCGCGGCCGGCGCGTTGGAGCAGTCAGAGACGGCGCGCACGTTGCAGGAACGGATTCAGAAATTGACGCCGCAACAGATTCGTGTGCTGCACCTGATTACCCGCGGCTTGCAGAACCGCGAGATTGCCGCAGAGCTCAAGCTCGCGGAGTCCACGGTAAAGGCGCATGTGACCGAGATCCTGCGCAAGCTGAAGCTGTTCAGCCGCAACAAGGCAATCATCGAGCTCGGCAAGGTCCCGCTTCCGAATCCGGAAGCCTGCGCGGGTTCAAAGCCCGAGAAGAGCCCTTAGGGTTGCTGCGCTGCAAGACGAGGGCATCGAACGTTCTATAGGCTGCATCCCGGCTTTGAGATAACGTCGTGCCCGCAATGGCAGTCATGAGCGACCGGGGAGGAGACGGCGCAGCTTTGACCACAACCGCGCCCCTGGACGAGCCGCCCGTCAACGAGGCGGGTGCCCCTCGGCTGCTCATTGTCGAGGATCACCCGCTGTTTCGTGCCGCCCTGGTTGGTGTCATCGAAGCCGAATTTCCCGACGTCGAAGTGCTACAGGCGATGTCGATCGACGGCGCGCTCGATGTCATCTCGGCCCGCAACGGCCTTGATCTGATCCTGCTCGATCTGTCGATGCCTGGGACAACAGGGCTGTTGGGAGCCTATCGGGTGCGTGCTGCCGCGCCGCGCAGTGCTCTTGTCATCGTATCGGCGCATGACGATTCCCGGATCATCGGCAGCGCGATCTCGCTCGGCATTTCCGGCTATATCCCGAAATCCACGCCGAAGGCCGAGTTGGCGCGTCTGTTGCGCGGCATCCTCGAAGGTGCGGTGTGCCTGCCGACGCGTTTCCGCGATGCGGCCGCTGCCCGGAAAGGCCAGGCCGACGCGCGGGAACTGATCCAGCAGCTCAGCCAGTTCACCTCACAGCAGCTTCGGGTGCTCGACATGATCTGCCGCGGCCTGCAGAACAAGCACATCGCCTATCAGCTCGGTATCTCGGTGACGACCGTGAAGGTGCACGTCTCGGAGATTCTGCGGAAGCTCAACGTGCGCAGCCGCACCGAGGCGATCATCGCGTTGTCGAAGCTCGATTTCGGCAAGCACGATCACGCGCCGATCGCAGCCGCGCCGCCGCGTGACAGTCACTCATAGCCGTGCAGCCGGCTGCTCGGCGGCCAGCAGGAACGACAGCAGTGAGCGCATCTCGGCGGGCTTGATCGGCTTCTTCAACAGCTCGTGGCCGAAGGCCGAGACGTCGGAGGCCGCCTTGGCGGAGTAGTCGGCGGTGACGATGATCGCCGGAACGCCGGACTTGATTTCATTGCGGATCACGTCGACGGCCTCGATCCCGGTCTCGCCGTTGTCGAGGTGAAGGTCCGCGATGATGGCGTCAGGAATTCCATCCAGCGCCCGGATGCGTTCAAGCGCTTCGGTCTTGGAGATCGTCACGGCGACGTCGCAACCCCATTTTTCCAGCAGGCTGGCGAGGCCCTCGGCGCTCGATAGATCGTTTTCGATCAGCAGGATCTTGGCGCCTTCCATGCCGCCATATCGGTAATCGACGCTGGCCTGCTCGCGCGCAGGTGTTGCGACGGGGTCGGTGGTGCGTGGGAGCGTGACCGAGAACACCGAGCCCTTGCCCGGGCGCGACGTCAGCCTGATGTCATGGCCGAGCACGTCGGCAAAGCGGCGCACGATCGAGAGGCCGAGCCCAATGCCGGCCTTGTCGCCGGCGCTGGTCTCGCCGCGCTGAAACTCGACGAAGATCGCCTCGCGCTGCGTTTCCGGAATTCCAGGGCCGGTGTCGTGCACCTCAATGCAGATATGGTCGCCGCTGTTACGGCAACCCATCAGCACGCTGCCGCGCTGGGTGTAGCGCAACGCATTGGCCAGCAGGTTCTGCAGGATCCGGCGCAGCATCAACGGGTCCGAGCGGACCGCGCCTGACGACGGCATGATCCGAAGCGCGAGGTTGCGCTTGGCCGCGACCGGGCTGAATTCCTGCTGCAACGGTTCGAACAGTGAAGCGATCGCGACCGGCCCGAACTCCGGCTTGAGCACGCCGGCATCGAGCTTGGAAATGTCGAGCAGCGTGCGCAGCATGTCCTCGAGCGTCGCCAGCGAGCGGTCGATCTGGTCGGTCAGGGCGACGCCCTTGGGCTCGGTCGCCATTTCGGTGAGTGCCGACAGCGTCAGCCGCGCTGCGTTCAGTGGTTGCAGCAGATCGTGAGTGACGGAGACCAGCACGGACGATTTCAACGAGCTCGCCGCCTCGGCCTGCTGCTTTGCCTGCAGCAGCCGGCCATTGGTCTTTTCCAGCGACTGCAGCACCTGCTTGAGCTGCTGGGTGCGGTCGCGAACCTGCTGGTCGAGCGCAATCGCCGTCTCGAACAGCGAGAACGCATTGAGCTGCTGGTCGGTCGAACGTTCGACGCGCGACATCAGTGCCGCGTTGATCTTGCGCAGCTTCTCGGCCTCACGCTCGAGCGCTGCAATGCGATTGGTGCCGGCATCAGTCATTGCGGAGCAACGGCCCGCTTGCCGATGGCGACGCCGGTCAGCGTCTGATTGACATGCATGGAGCGATACTGCTCGCCATAGGTCTGGAAGCCGATCACATTGTTGCGGCGGTAGAGCTCCGACATCTCCCGCGATAGCTGGTGCTGCTCGACGTCGAGCCGGCGCAGCACGCATTCGAAACCGATGAAGACCGAGACCTCGCCAAGGTCGTGGGCGATCTCCTCGAACGCGTCCCTCGTCGCATCGATCGGATCGCGCTCGCGCGCCACCGTCAGCACCATTCCCTCGTCGATGGCGCAGAAGAACTGCAACGACCCGTCCGCATTGGTGCGCTGGATCGAGCGTGCGTAGTAGGCGCCGCCGACCCGGACCAGCAAGGGGTGAGCGGCGAAGGAAAACAGTTCGAGCTTGCTGTCGCTGAGGCCGACCGCGCGCGAATATTCCAGCGCCGCCGGCTCGGCATTGATCTCCTTCACGATCCGCCGCTCGATGTCGGCCTCGGTCACGACCATCTTGGTCGCGGTCGGCTCGAAGTGGTCGCATTTGAACAGGCGGAACGGCAGCCGGGTCCTGATCAGGATCACCACGGCAGCATCGGTGTAGGCTTTTCCGTTGTGGAAGACCCAGGACTTCTCGAAGCGCAAGCCGTCGCCGGCGGAGCCGCCGACGATCGGAATGTCCCCCAGCGAGGCGTAGATCGCCGACATGATGGTCTCTTCGCGCTGGCACATTCCGTCGATGAACAGTAGCCCGAACGAGTCATCGGCAGGGTCGCATTGCTCGGTGCGTTGCGCGAACTCCTGTTGCAGCTCGGTGCAGATCGAGCGGCCGCGATCGACCCGGAAGGTGGAAAGGTCGAGCAGCGGGCGGGCCGCGATCACGAAGTCGGCCGCATCGAAGCCCATTGCGACCACACTGTCCTCGTCCCAGCCGGCCGGTGAGAGCTCGCCGGCGGTCGTGCAGCCGAAGATCGGGGTGTCCGGCATCCGGCGCGATAGCTCGGCGATGAAGATCTCGGGATCGTAGAACGGCGAGACGAACACCGTGACCATCGCGAGATTGGCACTTGCCAATTGGCGCGCGATCTCGTCCGCGGCTTCCCGCGGTCCGTCGGTCTTCGCCTGTGCCACGACAATACTGTCGGCGGCACCGTTGTGCTTCTCCGCCAAGGGCTCTCTCCCAAACCAGGTCATTTTATTTTTCTTGGCGCAGGTGCTCCCGCGCATATCGCCGCCGGCTCAGGCCGGACGCGATCGAGGTACCCTGGGGCACCGAAATGGAGGGGGAGACATCATTGGCCGGCTGAGCTGCCGGCACGCCCGATTGGCGCAGGCGCTGATCGCGCCATCCGCAGCAATGACATGGGACGCCTCCCGATATGTTTGTCCCGATCGCGGGCAGCGGTCGGGACCTGCTTATAACAAATCTAAACTAAAGGGACCGGCTTTCCCGTCAATCGCGAATGCGGGGGGACGAAGGTCGTAGAGGCGCACCCGGCCCGTCTGGAATGCCAGCGGTCTGCGGGTCAGGAAACCGACGCCCCCCGTCAATCCCAGTACTCTGGGACCCATCTGCGTTTACGCGGCTTTATCGATTCTGCCCTAGGTTGCGCGCCGGGTTCGGGGGCCGGGGCGCCGCCGGACGCCGCATGGTTTTCAGAATGAAGACGGGGGCTGGGATGCAGGGGCTCAAGCGATCGCGGTCGATCAAATTCCCAACCCTCAGATTCCGCGCTAAGATCATGCTCGGCTTTGCCGTGACGCTGGCGATTTCCGCGGCCAGCATGGGCTTTGCCTATATAGGGTTCGAGCGGGTCTCGGCCGGCGTCGCCTCCTACCGCCAGAGCGTCGCGGAAGCCGATCTTGCCCGCAACATCGACCGCGAGTTGATCTCCTACGGTTCGCTGGCACGGTATTTCGTGGTCACCGGCAAGGAGGACGATGCCAAGGCGGCGCTTGCAGCCGAGGCCAGCCTGAAGGATGCCATCCTGGCCGCGATGAAGGGCACTACCAACCCGGCGCGGCTCGATCAGGTCACAAAGCTCGAGCGCGAATTCCGCGCCTTTGCCAAGATTTTCGCCGACATCGTCAAGTTGAAGGACGAGAACGCGCGGATCGCGCAGAACAATCTCAATCGCAGCGCAAACTCGATGCGCTACAAGCTCGACGACCTCCCGAGCAATGCCGACGATTCCGAGCTGCAATCGATCCAGTTCGGTGCCAAGAAGGTCTCGGACCAGTTCCAGGCAGCGACCTCGCTCGCCAACATGTTCGTCGTCAATGCCGACAAGTCCGTCGCAACCAGCGCGATGGCGCGGCTGAAGTTCGTGGAGAACTCGCTGCACGCGCTCTCCTCGAAGAACGAACGGATCAATCAGGGGCTGAAGGAGGTCGCCGGGCTGCTCGACGAGTACCGGCAGTCGCTCGCGAAGTTGATCGAGAATTCGAAGTCGATCGATGAGCTGACGGTCGAGATGACGGAATCCGCGACCGCCATCAGCCAAGGCTCGGCCGCGATGAAGTCCGATCTGCTCGCCGACCAGAAGCGGCTTGAGAACGAATCCCATGCCACGATCGGCGCGACCGAGCGGCTGATCCTGATGCTTGCCGCCGGCGGCTTCGTGCTGGGCCTCGCCTGGGCGTTCCTGCTCGGCAAGGGCATTTCCCGGCCCATCGCCGCGATGTGTGCCGCGATGCGCGAGCTCGCCGCCGGCAATTTCGACGTCGTGCTGCCCGGCCTCGGCCGGCGCGACGAGCTCGGCGAGATGGCGGGTGCGGTGGAGGAGTTCAAGGTTCAGGCGATCGCCAAGGCCGAGCGCGATGCCGCGACCCAGGAAGCGCAGAACAAGGCGAGCGCTGCCGCGCGGCGCACCGAGCTGATCCGCTTCGCCGACGAATTCGAATCCGCCGTCGGCGCGATCGTCTCCAACGTGTCGGCGTCCGCCGTGCAGCTCGAATCGGCGGCCGGCACGCTGACGCGGACCGCGGAGACCACGCAGAATCTGTCGAGCCAGGTCGCCGGCGCCTCCGAGGAAGCGTCGAGCAACATGCAGTCGGTGGCGTCCGCCACCGAGGAGCTGTCCGCTTCCGTCGACGAGATCGGCCGGCGCGCCAAGGAATCGAGCCAGATCGCCGATTCCGCCGTGCGCCAGGCCGAGCAGACCGATGCGCGGATCGGCAAGCTGTCGCGTGCCGCGCAGGAGATCGGCGACGTGGTCAAGCTGATCACGGCGATCGCCGAACAGACCAACCTGTTGGCGCTGAATGCCACCATCGAGGCCGCGCGCGCCGGCGATGCCGGCCGCGGCTTCGCCGTGGTTGCATCCGAGGTGAAGTCGCTGGCGAGCCAGACCGCGCGGGCGACCGAGGACATCTCCAATCACATCTCGGGCATGCAGGCGGCAACGCAGGAATCGGTCGCCGCGATCAAGGAGATCGGCGGGACCATCTCTCAGATCTCCGGCATCGCCACCAACATCGCAAGCTCGGTCGAGCAGCAGAGCGCGGCGACGCAGGAGATCGCCCGCAGCGTGCAGAATGTCGCGCAGGGCACGCAGGAAGCCGCAGCCAGCGTCACCCAGGTCAACCGGGGCGCGACCGAGACCGGTGCAGCCTCCGAAGAGGTGTTGAACTCGGCCCGCTCGCTGTCGGTCGAGAGCACGCGGCTGCGCGAGGAGCTCGACCGCTTCATGGCAAACATCCGCGCGGCGTAACCACACCGCACGCGTTGCGGCGAAGGTGAGGCCGGCCGAGCTAATCGCGGCCGAACTGGTGCTTCAACTCGACCTTGGCGCGTTCGAGCCGCGCCCGCTGGGCCTGCGGCAGCCCCTTGCCCGCGCGGTTGATGTAGAAGGTCAGCATCGACAACGCGGACCGATAGGCGCCGCTCTTGCGCCGCTTGCTGTGTTCGGCCGACCGCTTCAGCGACGTCGCAATTTTCTTGGCGCTGGTCAGCTTGAACACGCCGCGCTTGAGATCGAGCGCGTCGCTCTCTCGTGTCACGCGCTGTGACCAGCGGCCGGACGAGGTTTTTCGCATACCGGTCTTGCGTCGTGCCGTGCCCGTCTTCCGTGTCGCGGACTTTGGTGCCGATTTCCGGGTGGCTCGCTTGTGTGCCGCCATTGTTGGCTCCTTGATCTTTTGCGGGCAACGACGGCCGCCGTGTTCCGTTCCTGTGCACCGAAGCGGGAACCTCTGCGCGACGCGGGCGTTGTCGCCACGTGGCGGGCATCCGGTTTGCCGCAATCCGGGAGTGAGGGCCTTGGAGCGTTTCGTTCCGGGGTTTTTCCCATTAGTCAGGCACGATGACTCTGCAGCAGACACAGCTCAGCACTGCGACAACGGGCGAGGCGGCGGCGCCGGCCGCGGAGGCTGATGACCGCATCATCGAGACCTCGATTCCGCTTCGGCTCGACAATCTGCACTGGAGCGGATTCCACACCCGCGTGGTGCTCGCGCTCGGCATCACCTGGATTCTCGACGGGCTCGAGGTGACGCTCGCCGGCGCATTGTCGGGCGCGCTGAAGGACAGCCCGGCGATGCGGTTCTCGAACGCCGATGTCGGCTTTGCCAGCAGCGCCTATCTCGCCGGCGCGGTGCTCGGCGCGCTCGGGTTCGGCTGGCTGACCGACCGCATCGGGCGCAAGAAGCTGTTCTTCATCACGCTCGCGCTGTACCTCTCGGCCACCGCAGCGACCGCGCTGTCGTGGAATGTGGCGAGCTACGCGCTGTTTCGCTTTCTGACCGGCGCCGGCATCGGCGGCGAATACACCGCGATCAACTCGACCATCCAGGAGCTGGTGCCGGCGCGCTATCGCGGCTGGACCGACCTCGTCATCAATGGCAGCTTCTGGATCGGCGCCGCGATCGGCGCATCCAGCGCGATATTCCTGCTCGACCCCGCGGTGCTGGCGCCGGATCACGGCTGGCGGATCGCCTATTTCACCGGCGCGGTGCTTGGTCTCGTCGTGCTCTTCATGCGGATGTGGATCCCCGAGAGCCCGCGTTGGCTGATGATCCACGGCCGGCCCGACGAGGCGCACCGGATCGTCGACGGCATTGAGGCTTCCGTCCTCGGCCACACCCAGTCGAGCGGCGATTTTGACAAGATCAGGATCCGGATGCGCGACCACACGCCGCTGCGCGAGGTCGCAACCACATTGTTCTCCACCTATCGGCAGCGTTCGCTGGTCGGGTTGGTGCTGATGGCCGCGCAGGCGTTCTTCTACAATGCGATCTTCTTTACCTTCGCCCTTGTTCTGACCGACTTCTTCGGCATCCCCGCCAATGATGTTGGTTGGTACATCCTGCCCTTTGCCGCCGGCAATTTCCTCGGACCGCTGCTGCTCGGCCGGCTGTTCGACACCCTCGGCCGCCGCACCATGATCACACTGACCTATGGCGTGTCTGGCGTGCTGCTGGCGTTGTCCGGCTATCTGTTCTCGATCGGTGCGCTGAGCGCGCAGAGCCAGACCATTGCCTGGATGGTGATCTTCTTCTTTGCCTCGCCGGCGGCGAGCGCGGCCTACCTCACCGTCAGCGAGAACTTTCCGCTGGAGGTCCGCGCGCTCGCGATCGCCGCGTTCTATGCGATCGGCACCGGCATCGGCGGCGTGGTGGGACCCGCGTTGTTCGGCGTGCTGATCGACACCGGATCGCGCAACAGTGTCTTTGCCGGCTACCTTCTGGGGGCGGCCCTCATGGTCGTGGCCGCAGTGGTCGCATGGCGTTACGCCGTCGCGGCCGAGCGAAAATCGCTCGAATCTGTTGCGCGACCGCTGGCAGTTGTGGAGTAGAATGACATGAAGCATGACGTAGCCGAAATGCCCTTGGATGATGACATCGCCCCTGGTAGTGCAGCGCCGGGCAGTTCGCCGGCGCCGGCGTCGTTGATTCCGCCGCTGACCGAGACCGCGGTGCTGCTCGATGTCGACGGCACCCTGCTCGATTTCGCACCGACGCCGCGTGAGGTGTGGGTGCCGCCGGATCTGGCGGAGACCATGAGGGGCCTGCACAAGCGCACCGGCGGCGCGCTGGCGCTGGTCAGCGGCCGTTCGCTCAACGACATCGACCTGATCTTCGCGCCGGATCTGTTTCCCGCGATCGGCGGCCACGGTGCCGAGATGCGATTGCAGCCGGACAGCGACGAAGCGGTCGCCGCGCATTCCCCGCCGCTGGACAAGGAGTTGAAGCGCCGCCTTGCCGCGATCGCCAAGCTCAGCCCCGGAATTCTGCTCGAGGACAAGGGTTACTCGCTGGCGCTGCACTACAGGCTCGCGCCGCATGCGGAGAAGGCGATCTACGAAGCGGTATCGCTGATCCGCGCCGATCTGCCGGATGCACCGATCGAGGTGCTGCCGGGCAAGAGCGTGTGCGAGATCAAGATGGCAGGCTTCACCAAGGCGAGCGGCGTGCTCGAACTGATGACCCACGAGCCGTTCAAGGGACGGCGCCCGTTCTTCATCGGCGACGACGTCACCGACGAGAGCGTGTTCGAGATCATGCCCGACTATCACGGCCTGGCCTTCTCCGTAGGCCGTCGCGCGGCCGGCGTCGACGGGTATTTCGGCACACCGACCGACGTGCGCGAATTCCTCGCGCAATTGCTCAACCGGTGACGAAAGGCATGTGAGCCTGTCCTAAAGCGCGATGATCCTTGTTTGCGCATGATCTCCGTGCCAGCGCGGCGCGCTTGTCGCGAGGGAAGACCGTTCCGCACTTTCCCGATCGCCGCCTCCGAATCGAATGCGGTGCTTTTGCGTCGCGAGCCATGCCTCGCGCGCATTTTTCTTTTCGCGAGTTCCCGCGAGTTCCGTGCGTCTTCGCCAGAATTTGGTTTCATTTGGGAGATTCCTTGATGAGGAACCATCTTGATGAATGGTTGTTAATACGCGAGTTGACCAACAGGAGGGGACCTGGTGAACCTCGTCGTCGTTTCGAACCGCTTGGCGCGCGGAAAACCTAATGAACCCATGACGGGGGGGCTGGCAGCGGCATTATTGCCGGTGGTGGAAAAGACAGGGGCGATATGGGTTGGTTCCAGCGGCCGGGTCCGCGACGGGAGCCTGAAGGAACCATTTGCAGAGGTTGAAGCGCTCGGCGCCGGTGCGCTGGCGATGCTCGACCTGCCGGCCGCGCACTACGGCGGCTACTACGAAGGCTTCGCCAATTCTGCGCTGTGGCCGGCCCTGCATTCGCGCGCCGATCTGATTCGCGCATCGCGAGACGATTACACGAGCTATCGCGAAGTGAATGCGTTCATGGCGCGCGCGCTGTTGCGATTCCGCAAGCCCGATTCCGTGTTCTGGATCCAGGATTATCATTTCCTCGCGCTCGGTGCGGAATTGCGTGCGCTCGGCGTTGCACAGCCGATTGGCTTCTTCCTGCACACGCCGTGGCCCACGCGCGCCGTGATCTCCGGCGTACCAAACCATCGCGAGCTGATCGAGGCGATGCTCGCTTATGATCTGATCGGCTTCCAGACCGAGGAGGATTGCGAGAACTTCCTCGCCTATGTGCGGGACGATCTCGATCTCGCGGTTCGTGACGGCGTGGTCACGTCGTCGTCCGGCCGCGCGCGCGCTGCGGTGTTCCCGATCGGCATCGATCCCGAGAGGTTCATGCAGCAGGCCGCGAAAGCGATGACGCATCCCGACGTGACGCGGCTGCGGCGCAGCCTCAACGGCGAGAAGCTCGCGATCGGCGTCGACCGGCTCGACTACTCCAAGGGCCTTGGCAATCGCATCAAGGCGTTCGACAAGATGTGGACGCTCTATCCGCACCTCAAGCGTTCGGTGTCGTTGCTGCAGATCGCAACCCCCTCGCGCGGCGCGATCGAAGCCTATGGCAATTTGCAGAGCGAGATCGCCAAGCTCGTCACCGACGTCAACGGCACCCATGGCGAGGTGGACTGGACGCCGATCCGCTATCTCAACAAGGGATTTGGTCAGGGCGTGCTGGCGGGGCTCTATCGGACCGCGCAGGTCGGCGTGGTGACGCCGCTGCAGGACGGCATGAATCTCGTCGCCAAGGAATATGTCGCGGCTCAAAGCCCGGCCGATCCTGGCGCGCTGGTGCTGTCGAAATTCGCCGGTGCCGCCAACGAGCTCGACGCCGCGCTCCTGGTCAATCCGCATGACATCGATGGCATGGCGCGCACGATCGCCTCGGCGCTGACGATGCCGCTGACCGAGCGGCGGGCGCGTTGGGAAGCGATGATGACGAAGCTCAACACGCAGACCATCCAGCAATGGTTCGCCGACTTCATCGACGCGCTACAGGCCACGCACGATACGGGCGACACCGTGCTGCCCGAGCCGCCAACCGTTTGGCCGCGCCGCGCATCGGATGTCGCGGCGCGGTATCACTGAGCGGCCGCCGTCGTCGCTGGACGGACAGGCCGCAATCACACTCGCTCACTCCGACGGAATGGAGCCTCCGTCGTTCCCGCGCAACAGCCGGGCTGTTGCAGCCCATTGGCGCGGAACGCGCGTCGCGAGGCATGCGTGTCGCGGCGCGTGGTCATCGTAATCCGGATAGCCGCGTTGTTGCCGTCCTCGCCGGTGCCGGCGCGAGCCTGATGCACATGTCAAACAGTCGATCTTGCGCCGTCGTCACCCGCGAAGGCGGGTGACCCAGTATTCCAGAAGCGCGAGTGCTTGAGCCGAGAGGCCGCAGCGTACTGGATGCCCGCATGCGCGGGCATGACGTAACTCCGTGATTGCCGTCAGGACGCATTGGCAAATGGTTTCCGCTCCGCCTGCGGGCGGACCGCGTTGGCAGGCTTGGAGCGATGAGATTACCCGTGAGTCGCGCGCGCCTCGGCGGTGATCTACGCCGGTCTCCCACAATCGCGGCCAAAACCTCGCCCATGGCGCCAGTTGAGGCGCGACCCCAAGGCGGAATTGTCCAGCAATCCCAGTAACTTGAGGAAATCTCGCAACCGCGGCCCCACACTCCCTTGCAAAATCCGCCTCGTCCCTTCAAGAGAGGGCCTCCCGGAGAGATGGCCGAGTGGCTTAAGGCGCACGCTTGGAAAGCGTGTGTGCGGGAAACCGTACCGTGGGTTCGAATCCCACTCTCTCCGCCATATCATTGATTCTAATATCAGTTCTCGATTTTTGCCCTCCGGATCCACGGCGATCCGATGCGCGTCACAAAACGCGATATCGGGCGAGCAAACAGACCCTCTGAGAGGGAGCCGACAAACTCTCGCTCCTTCGGAGATCAACGATAAGCTCCGCCTTCTGACGGCCCGAAGCATCAGCCGGCCGATCGTCGCGAATGGCGCCTGACGCGCACGAAGCTGCCAAGGCTTTGCCGTCGCATCTCAACAGGCCTGCCAACCTGCGCAGCGTTCGTGAGCTCTCCTCGAATCCATCTTCGCCAGGCCGATACCTGAAACCTGATCTGTGCGGGAACGTTTTGTTGCAATGACCTCTCGAAGCGCCTTCCTTGATGCACTCGCCTGCTCGCGGCGGTCATCCGAACTGGACCACGTCGATGACCTCTTCGGCTTTCTGATCGGAAGCTGGGACATCGACGCGATGATTCACGGCGCGGACGGGCAAGTGCGCCGCACGCGGGGTGAGGTCCACGCATCATGGGTGCTGGAAGGACGCGCCATCCAGGATCTCTTCATATTTCCTCGACCGGCCGACCGGACATCGGGCGGGTCAGGACCAGGAGACCGATACGCCACGACGATACGAACGTACGATCGCGAACGCGCCGCCTGGCGCGTCTTATTCATCAATCCGGCAGCGGTCGAGACAAATGCAGAGCTCACCGCGCGTCGAGATGGACAGACCATCGCGATGGAAGGACATCTCGCGGATCGCACTCCGATTCGGTGGCGCTACGAAGACGTGACTGAGAAATCGTTCCACTACTCGGCTCACCGGCTCAGTGGCGATGGCCGAACCTGGCAAATGTATTTGGAGATCTTCGGAAGGCGTGTCGGTTAGCGCGAGAGAAAGCAGCGCGGCTGGGCGGAGAACCGTAGTGGAGGAAAGTGATGACGCCATTGCAGGCATGTGGCGACGACCCTCGACCGCACGTGGGACGCCAAAATCTCAGTCGCCGTAACCTTTTCAAGGTTGGCGCTGTCGCGGTGGCCGGGCCGGCGATCGCCGCCGAGGCAATCGCGGCGCCACAGTCCGCCAGTCCATCCGATCCGCCGTCGAAATCGATCAGGGCCGCAGCGTTCAATCAGAACGTCGTGGACGTCGGCTCCGGCCCCGCGGTGCTGATGCTTCACGGCTTTCCCAATGACTCGACCGATTGGCGCCATCAGATTCCCGAGTTGGTCAAGGCGGGCTACCGGGTGATCGCGCCTGACCTTCTCGGCCTCGGACAATCCGACAAACCACTCGCGCCGGAGAATTACACCACCGCCAAAGATGCCGAACGGGCGCTGGCCCTGCTGGCGTCGCTGGGCATCGAACGAGCGCGGATCGTGGGGCACGATCGCGGCGGCGGAGCTGCATGGTACATCACGGCGCATCATCCCGATCGCGTCGAGCAGCTCGTCGCGCTCACCGTCGGCCACCCGAACGGCGGGCGAAATCCGACAATCGAGCAAATGGAAAAGAGCTGGTACATGCTCCTGTTCCAGTTTCCTGAAGCCGAGGAGATGCTGAAGAAGGACAACTGGCGTCTATTCCGCAACTGGATGCGAAATCATCCCGACACGGACAGATGGATCGCGGGCTTGGCGCCCGACGGTGCGCTGACTGCGGGCCTTGGATGGTATCGCGCGAACCGCCGGCCCGGCGCGCCACCTGCGCCGCCCCTGCCTGACGTCACCGTTCCGGCTCTGGGGCTTTGGATCGTGGAGGATCACTATCTTCTGCCCGACTACATGCTGGAGACGTATCGTTATATGCGAGCCCCTTGGCGGACCGAGCGCATCGATGGCGCGTCGCATTTCATGATGCTCGATCAACCGCAACGCGTCACGAAGCTTATCCTGGAGTTTTTCGGGGAAGCGAACACCAAATAAGAGAGGGGAACATCACGATGGCTGTCCCGGACCTGAGAGGATGTGTGCGATCAGCGCTTTGCGGTCGCAAGCTCAAACAGGCTCGGCAACCTGCGGAGTGTTTGTGAGCTCCCCTCGATCTTGGCCGCTCCGCTTGCGACGGCCTCGTCGAGTGGCAGATGTCGTCCCAAGATCTGGAGCAGAATGTCGAACTGCGCCTCGATTGCGGCGATGCCTGAGCTTTGGCCTTTGGCAATGCGGGTTCCTTCGGAGCCGCCCTCGATGATGAATCCGGCGCTTCCACCCGGATACGGAATACGCAAGCCGATCCGGCATTGCGGCACAGCCGTGCGGCGCGCGATGGCTTCGAGGGCGAGCAACACCCAGTCGGGCTCGAAGGCTTCGCCCTTGCGCATGGGAAAGAGAAAGCGCCCGCCCCAGCGGATCAACTCGCGAATTGCGGGCTGGATCGCGCGGCCGGTTTCGGTGAGCTCATAGACCTGGGCGTTGAAAGGGGCCGGCAGGACCGCACGCTGCACAACACCCGCCTCGATCAAGGCGTTGAGCCGGTCCGTCAACAGCGCTGGACTAACGTCGCCGAGCCGCTCGCGAAGATCGCCGAAGCGCATCGGCGCGAGCAACAGCTCACGGATGATCAGCAGCGTCCAGCGCTCACCGACGATCTCGGCTGCGCGCGCCAGCGCACAAAACTGATTGTAGCGGGTTCCGCTCATTCAGATGACATGACCGCTCCATTCGGACGGGTCAACCGGTTGATCGCGGCGTTCCACGGGTCTTCAGTGCATTTCGATCGCTTCGGCGACTTCGATCGTGCCGATCTCGAGGAAGGGACAGGCTCGCGCGATTTCGAGTGCCGCGTCCATGTCGTCGGCGAGCACGATGGAAAATCCGGTCAGATGGTTCGGCCCGCGTTCTGACACGCCGTCCATGGTTACGAGCTTTCCCTGCCCCAGCGGCGTGCCAGGGTTGGCCATGCGGTGGCCCAGCCCATCGACCCAGGCCTTCCATTTGGCCATATGCGCGGCCCGCGCTTCCGCGGTCGCCGCTTGCTTGCCGCCGAGATAGGCGATGACATATTTCGGCATCTCGCTCTTCCTCTCACCTTCGGTGGGCAAGCGCCATCAGCGGCCCGACGATTGCGAACTGCAGCACTGTAAATCCCGTCTCCAGCAGCATGTAGGTCGGGACAGAGCTCATCAAGTTCTTCGCGGCGACGGCGAGTGTCGTGAAGGACCACGACAACGCCGCAAGCGCGAATCCGTACGAAAGCCCGGGTTTGAAGATGGCGCTACCGCGCCCGGGAAGCAGCCATGGGTAGGCCCAGGAGAAAATGACGCCCTGAATGACCATCGAAGCGAAGCCGAACGGAATGATGGGATCAGGGCGATAGATGTCCAGCGCGTCGTAGGCCGGCGCGAACAACACCAAGTGCCAGACATAGGCAATCGGGAATGTCGGCACGAGATAGGCTGCAACGCCCAGCCAGAAGTTGCTCCTGGACACGACACCGCCGCCGGCTTCAGTTATCGCCATCATCTCCTCCTTCGATTAGAGCGCGTTCAGACCTTTCCGGACCTCGCTCTAGTTGCCGATTGGTGCCTCGGCAAAGGCGGGCAGATGCGAAGGCACGACATCCCAGGCCGGGGCACGGGCGGCCCACACCGCAAGTTGAGGCGTGTACAACGAGATGTCGTCGAGCGCGGATGCGCGCAGGAAGATCAAATGCGGCATGCCGGCGGTCAGCGAATAGATGCCCGAGCCGCAGGTCGGGCAGAACGCGCGGACGATGTCGTTGCCGCTGTCGGCCTTGGACGTAAATTCTCGCGCACCCGGCGTGATCCGGATCGCGCCGTCGGCAAATCCCATCATCGCGGCGTGACCGGCTCCGCTGGTTCGCCGGCAATCCGTGCAGTAACACGCCACCTGAAACCGCGGCTCGGAGTCTCCTTCGAACCGAATCGCCCCGCACAGGCACCCGCCCGTGACGCGCATGGCGCTTCTCCGTCGATTACTATAAATACGATAGTATCAACTTCATATTCTGAAGTAAAGCGCATTTGCGATGGGCTGACGGTTTCTCGTCGTCATGGACCGAGCCCGGCGTAACCTGGAGCAGATCCGGAACAGTGTGCAGTGGCTCTCCCTCGCGACAAATGCAGAACGTGTTCGCGCGGAGATCTGCTCAAGCAAGGAGCTAAAGCGCGATGACGATTCTGCTCAATCCGATCGCGCTCTAGCCACGAGGCTTGGCTCGCCGGTGCAATTGCCGCAGCGACAGCGCGTGCAGCAGGACGGAGCTTGGCACCACGAAAGCAGGGGTCAGCACATCCGGGTAGACGCCGGCGCCGATGCTCGGCACATCCGGAACGAAGAGCTGGAAGGGACCGGGCGAGGTGATCGCGCCCATGGCAATCGCGACCGCGAAATCAGCGAGGCCGAAGATATTCCAAGTGATCGCAGCTCTGCGGCCTCGAGCCGTACCGGTCGCTACCGCGATGGCAACCGGTAGGGCGAACAGACCGGTCAGGCTGTCGCCGGTGCCCGCCGGCCACGCGAGCAAGCCGGGCAGGGCTCCCCGCAGTCCGGCAACGAGCGCCCAGCTCCCGAAGACGCGGTAGAGCTGAACGGCGACGAGCCACGTCGCCGGCATGGCATCGAGCACCTGTCCCATACGCTTAGACAACAACAGCAGCGGGACGCCGATGATCATCGGCAGCCAAACCGCCAACAGAAATATTGGCGGTCTGGCGCCCGCGCGGAGGGCGCCATTGATCGCGCCACTCCAGGCCACGGCGAACCAGAGCGTGTAGGGGATCATGACCGTCAGCCAGGTCGTGCGACGCTGGTCCGGCGTCAGCTCGGTGCCCTCGAGGCCAAGCCACAGGCCGACCGCGATAAGCCCGTGCGCCGCCAACTGGTGTGCCGTGGTCGGAACACCGCTGGTCTGGATGACCGGCTGCCAGTAGATCAATGCGATCCACAGTGCCGTCGCCGGCGCAAGCCATAGCAGACTGCGCCATTCCTGGGGTGTGGAGCCGGTGTCGGCGTGAACGACCGAGACTGTCATGTTGTCGTCTCCTCGTGCATTGGCGAGCGCGGCCTCTACGAGCCGCTACGTGCAACCGACGATACAGCAGCTTCAGCGGGCGACTATTCGTGCTAATGTTGATGGGGTATGAAGCGGAACTTCACAGTCAGGCACGGGCTGCCCGGCCCGATCGAGGCCCTTCTAAGCGTCGTCCAACGCCGCAGCTTTCGCAAAGCACTCGCAGACCTTGGGCGACTCCTCAGCGATTAGCCTAGCGGTCGCGCCGCTCCATAGAGCGCGCCGACGGCACATCCGGAGCAGCCCGGGTTTGGGTTTGAGAGCTGACGTCTCGCGCGACGAGGCCTTCCGGCCTCGGATATTCGGAACCAGCCGGCTGTCACGAGCTTATTACGGTTCGCCACGAGATCAGACGCGGCGACCCAGGCGGCCCGGCGTTGCCAACGATGGACGCGAGCCTGACCTGCAGCAACCGTCCTTCTCGAGCATCCAATGGTTGGATTTACACGGCCGCCCTGCGATGCGGGGCTGATCCAGGCGACAGTCTATTTTGATGCGGACCCGTCGCAGCTCCGCAAGCGGCTGACGCTGGCGGCGACCATAGTCGGGTCGAGCATGGCGTTTCTCGACAGCTCGGTCGTGAATATCGCGCTGCCCGCAATCCAGCACAAGCTCCATTCGGATGCGGCAGCAACACAGTGGATCGTCAACGCCTATATGCTGCTGCTGAGCGCGCTCGTGCTGATCGGGGGCTCCGCGGCCGATCTCTATGGTCGACGCCGGATTTTTGTTCTGGGCATCGCTGTCTTCGCGGCGGCGTCCATCGCTTGCGGGCTCTCGCCAAATATTGAAACGCTTATCGTCAGCCGCGCCGTCCAAGGCGTTGGCGCCGCGTTGTTGACGCCGTCCAGTCTCGCCATGTTAGGCGCGACTTTCGACGAGCACGAGCGCAGCCAGGCCATCGGAATCTGGGCAGGCGCAGGTGCACTGATGTTGGCGGCAGGTCCGCCGCTGGGCGGCTGGCTGGTCGATCAAGTCTCATGGCGGGCGATCTTCCTGTTGAACGTTCCACTCGCGCTTGCGGCGGCCGGGCTTGCGCTTCGCTTCGCTTGCGAGAGCAGCGATCCCCACGCAAAGCAACTCGACTGGAGCGGCGCCGTCACCGTCGCGATTGGCCTCGCAGCGATCACGTGGGGTCTCAGTGCCATTCCGGCGGCGGGCGTTCGCGACAAGACGGTGCTCGCCGCCCTCGGAGCGGGAACCGGCTTCGTTGCCTTGTTCGTCGCGATCGAGGCCCGGCTCCGCGAATCGGCGATGATGCCGCTGGGGCTCTACCGATCGCGGAATTTTTCCACGACCAATGCGCTGACGCTGTTGCTCTACTTCGCACTCGGCGGCGCGCTCTACTATCTGCCGTTCGGGTTGATCCGGCTCGGGGGCTACTCCGCGACACAGGCTGGATCGGCATTGCTGCCGTTTGCGCTGATCATGGGGTTCGGCGCATCGTTCGCGGGCTCGCTCACCGACCGTTTAGGCCCGCGGTTGTTGCTCACGATCGGTCCCATCATTGCGGGCTGCGGTTTGGCTTTGCTTGCTGTTGTCGATCTCAGGCAACCGTTTTGGGTCGGCGTGCTTCCGTCGATCGTCCTGCTGGGCGTCGGCATGTCGATCACCGTTCCGCCGCTAACATCGACGGTGATGGCTGCTGCCGGCAAAGTCCACGCCGGCATTGCTTCGGGCGTCAACAATGCAGTCGCGCGGATCGCTGGTCTGCTCGCGGTCGCAGCGCTCGGGGCGGTATTGTTTGCAAGCTTTTCCCATGATCTTGTTGGGACAACGCCCTCGCAGGCCAACGAAGCCATGAATGCCGTGATGTCAGGGCAGTCCGGCGTTCAGGAACAGGCGGCTGCCGCATTCGAGCGCGCGCTGCGTACGGTCATGCTCGTCACCGCGGCTTGCGCCGCACTCGCCGGCCTGATCGGTCGGCTGGGAATCGAGCCGAACGGCGCGGATGGAAGCTGAGATGCTTCAACGAAGCTTTCGATAGCCCGTCCGCGGAACAGATGCGCCAACTAGTGCAAGCTCTTCACGTCGATCACAAAGCCGCTCTTCGGCGCGGCTGGAATGCGCGACAGATCGACTTCGAGGTCCTGCTCCGGCACCTCGTATTCGATCTTGCGCACCAGCGTGCACATCAGCGATGTCATCACGGCAATCGTCAGCCATTCCCCCGCGCAGCGATGGCCGACAAAATCGCCCCCGCCTTGCGGGATCATCGTGAACGCATTGCCACGCCAGCCGATGAAGCGCTCAGGACGAAACGCTTCGGGATCGTCCCACGCCCGAGGGTCGCGATTGGTGCCGTAGAGATCCAGCGCGAAGCGGTCGCCTTTGCCGAACCGGTAGTCGCGCCAGTCGAAGTCTTCGCGGGCGATTCCTGCGACCACCGGAAAGAACGGGGTTAGCCGGCGCACCTCCTGCACGAACGGCTCCAGAAAAGCGTCGTCGCTGCGGAGTTGTGCGTGAGCCGCCGAATGTTGATGTAGCGCGAGTGTGGCGAAGGTCATGAAACGTGAGATCGCGACGATCGGGCGCAGGACGTTGAGCAGTTCGACAGAGCAGATTTCAGGCGCGAGCAACTGGCCATCCGGCTCGCGGTGTGATGCGATGATTTCGAGCCCGCTGCCTCCGCGCGGCGCGAGCGATCCGGCCCGAACCCGTTCGACCTGCTGCCGCAGAAGCTGTTCTGAATGCCAGCGCCTGATCCGCGCGGTCCAGTTTGCCGGGCCGATCGTTCCGGCATTGTCGATCATTGCACCGAGCTCGCCGGTCAGCCTTTGTAGCTCGGAGCGTTCCAGCCGGATGTCGATCCAGCGGCAGGCAGCATCGCACAGCACGCCGCGCAAGGCCTGATCGAGGTTGATGACGCCGCCATTCTGGCTTCGCTGGTCGGCAGCGGCCTCGAGCAACACCTCGGAAGCGAGCTGCGCGAAGGCCCGCAGGTGCTCCGGCGTCATCAAGGACAGAAACATCTGCTTGCGCTGAGCGTGTGCCTCCGCGTCCAGCACCGCGACGCTGCCTTCATCCTGCAGCAGTTTCAAGGTCGAGCTTGGAAGGGCGCCCTGCCGCGTAAATCGATCCGGCTCATAGAACATCCGTGCGGCATCCTCGCCAAAAACGCAGTTGTAGGTCTTGCCGAGCAGCTTCGCCTGAAAGATGTCGGTGTGAAATTGCCGATGCCGATGGCGAAAAAACTCGTACCCCTCGCGGTAGAAGGCCAGGGAGCTATCCAGGGCATTGTCTTGCGCGATTTGCGGCATCCCTCCTCCTTTTCCCGCCTCCTCTTCGCCAATGGAGCAAAACGCGCCTCAGGTCGCGGTGGTTTCTAGCCATTCAGCGACGACTATCAGACGATCATCAAACGAGAGCGTGCCTGATCTGATCCTGGGTAGCCTGCCGAACGCGCCTTCGAGCGAGGTGGCTGGTTCCATCGCCAAGCGATGATGCAGCGGAGTTGCTTGGCCACCGCCAACGGTTGACGGCATCCCGCGTCGCGATCAGCGCGGCTGCGTCCACGCCAAAGGGTAGCCGGAAAAGGAACTGAAATACCCTATCGGCGTTCGGCTCGATTGGCACCGAATCGGAGAGGGCCTGTCCGATGCGCAAGACACGAGCCGGTCTTCATCTCATGGCGATTGCGGCCGCTTTGATCTCAGCGGGCGGCGTTTTATCCGCGCTCGCGCAACAGTTGCCCGAAGCGGATGAAATCGACTCTGCGGTCACATCGACCGTCCCCACTGGTCTTCCGGCCGGCTTTCAAGGCAAATTTCATGACGGCTTTGCCCAGGCCAATGGTGTGCGACTGCACTACGTGATCGGCGGGCCCGACAATGCTCCGCTTCTGGTGCTGCTGCACGGCTGGCCGCAGACCTGGTACACCTGGCGCAAAGTGATGCCGTCGCTTGCTCAAGCAGGCTTCCGGGTGGTGGCGATCGACTACCGCGGCGCCGGCGAGTCGGACAAGCCCGCCGGAGGGTACGACAAGGCGACGATGGCGGCGGATATTCGCGCGCTCGTCCACGAGCTCGGGGCAGGCCCTGTGAACCTCGTCGGCCGCGATATCGGCGTGATGATCGCCTATGCCTATGCGTCGCAATGGCCGGACGAAGTCAAGACGCTCACGATGCTCGACGTCCCGCTCCCCGCGACGAATGCGTGGAACGAAGCAAGGTCAAAGTCGGATCCCGACATATGGCATTTTGGGCTGTTCCAGCAGCGCGATGTTGCCGAGATGCTCGTCGCAGGACACGAATATCCCTTCATTCGGGACTTCTACAAGAAGCGGGCCTTTCGGCCGATCGCCGACGAGGACATTGCCGTCTATGCAAGAGCCTACGCGGCGCCTGGAGGTTTGCGCGCTGGATTTGAACTTTACCGCGCGTTTCCGGAAGACGAACGTCGCTTCGCGCAGTTCGAAAGCCACAAATTGCCGATGCCGGTGCTTGCCCTCGCCGGCGACAAGAGCAATGGCATGGTTGAAGTGACAATGGCGAAACAGGTTGCCAGCGATGTCCGCGGCGGCGTTGCGCCCGACACCGGTCATTGGCTGCCGGACGAGAACCCGGAGTTTTTGACTGCCCAGCTTCTGACGTTTCTCCAGGGATCGAGCCGTACCCAGGCACAATCCAACCGGTAATATCGCGAACGCGCTTCCGCCTCAGAAAGGCCACTGGGCCGATCCAAAACCACTACGCTATTAACGCGCCGGGAATGATCAACGGTTGCAATGGCGGGCAGAGCCGAGCGGTGCTTCGTTGACCGCAGCGATACGCCTGTCTCCAAAGGTGCTCCTTGCGGTAGGAGTGGAACGTGGCTGCTAGCGATCTGATCTATGATGTCGGCGTGAATGACGGCGCCGATTCCGCTTATTATCTCTCGCGGGGATACCGAGTGCTCGGCATCGAGGCGAGTCCGGTGCTTGCTGAAAAGCTGAGGGAGAAGTTCGAGCCGGACATACGGGACGGTCGCTACACTCTGTTGGAAGTCGGAGTGGCCGATGACGATGGTACAGCAGAGTTCTGGATGTCTGACGTCACCGAGTGGTCATCATTCAACAAGAGCGTGGCGTCGCGCGGAGGGACGCCGCATCGTGCCGTGCAGATCGCAACCAGAAGGTTCTCGTCGATCGTCGCGGAATTCGGAGCTCCGTTTTATTGCAAGGTGGATATCGAAGGTAATGATCGGTGTTGCGTGAGAGGTTTGACCTCGGACACAGCGCCTCCTTACCTGTCGATCGAAATGTCACATAAGGATGGCGGCGTAGATCTCAATCTGCTCGACGCGCTGGGATATCGGCACTTCAAAATCATCAGCCAGGTGACGCGCGCTCAGCCGGTTCCGTCGTTGATGAAGATTGATGGGGTGCTGTCGGGATTTCCCAAGAAGGCCTTAAGGGCAGCGATCAAGCGGACCTTGGGTGTGCGGTCCTTCCAGGGTCGGAAGTTTCCTTTGGGCTCATCCGGTCCATTTGCTGAGGGCACTCCCGGCCGGTGGCGCTCGGTTGGCGAAGTCAAGGAGCTTTGGGCATTCCTGAGGGATTTCGACGAACGCGCGGGCAAGAACCGTCTCGGCGAGTGGTTTGACTTTCACGCCAAGCGATAGATGCCGCCTCTCGCGTTGAGGACGTGACCGGCGCGGTGCCCGTGCGACATGCCACCCGCAACGGCGACCTCCTGCCGCCTATCCCTGCCGGCCCACCGCACGTGCCGTGTCGCGCATACGCCGATAGTCGCCAGGCATGAACATCGCAAACGTTTCCCTAACGCGCGCTGCGGGCGTCATCGCCGCAGGCGTCGCATGAACTGCATTTGTGGTTAAGCGAAATTCGCCGATGTCCGGCCAGCGGAGCGCGATCACTCCGGTCGGAGACATCAGGTCGTGATCGTGGCCGAAGCAGGCATCGTAAACAAACAACGAAGCAAGTACCAAGGATGCTGAAATAAGCGAATATCGAACGATGGGCATAATGATTTGCGCCTTCCTGGCTGTCTCAATCGACATTGACCAGGCCGCGCTGAACCGCGCGTTTAATGCTCGGATTGATCTTTCAACACCGTTCCCGGCGCGTGAATTGGGTTCCAGCTTCTCGACGTGAGCCGTAAACCTCTCGCTCACCAACGCCGTAAAGCTCGCGACAACCAGCTTCTCTCACCTGATGGCAATGAGTCTCTGTCAGGTTGAGGCAAAGACGAGAACAAGAGGGAAGCGCATGTTCGTCGCACTCAGGATCATGATGTTGATCGCCATTGCCTATGCCGGCTCTGCCGTTGCCGGAATGCAGTTCGCGCCGCTGCCGAGCTCTGCGGTTACGTCCCAGCCATAAACCCAACTCGCGCGATCGCGCCGGCGCCATTACCCATGGCTTGGTGCGATCCCGCTACTCCGCGGCATCCTTCATCCGATTACGCGTTTCTTCGCGCGGCTTGCCCTGTATCCTGTCCGACAGGAAATTGGAGAGGCGGTCGAGATAGAGATAGACGACGGGCGTTGTGAACAGCGTCAGCGCCTGGCTGACGAGAAGGCCGCCGACCATGGCGTAGCCCAGCGGCTGACGAATCTCGGCGCCGGTTCCTGTGCCGAGCATCAGCGGCACGCCGCCGAGCAGGGCTGCCATCGTCGTCATCATGATCGGGCGGAAGCGGAGCAGCGCGGCTTCGCGGATCGATTGCCGCGGCGTCAGATGCCGTTCACGCTCTGCGGCGATGGCAAAGTCCACCATCATGATGCCGTTCTTCTTGACGATCCCGATCAAGAGGATGATTCCGATCAGCGCGATCAGGCTGAAATCGAATCCGAACGCCATCAGGATCGCGATCGCGCCGACGCCGGCGGACGGCAGCGTGGAGAGAATGGTCAGCGGATGGATGTAGCTCTCGTAGAGCACGCCGAGGATCAGATACACCACGATCAGCGCCGCAACGATCAGCATCGGCACCGTGCTGAGCGATTGCTGGAATGCCTGCGCCGTGCCCTGGAAGCTCGTCGCCAGCGTGCCCGGCACGCCCATCTCGGCCACGGCACTTTGCACTGCATTGGTGGCTTGTCCCAGCGCCACGTCTGGGGCGAGGTTGAAGCTGATTGTCACGGCCGGAAATTGTCCCTGATGGGCGATCGCGAGCGGGCGCACCGGAACATCGGTCCATTTGCAGAACACGGACAGCGGCACCTGGTCGCCGGTCGACGGTGACTTGATGTAGATCTTGTCCAGCGTGTCGATCTTGCCCTGCAGCTCGGGCGTGATCTCCAGGATCACGTGATAGCTGTTCACCTGCGTGAAATATTGTGCGACCTGGCGCTGTCCGAAGGCGTCATAGAGCGTATCGTCGATCAATTGCGGCTGGATGCCGAAACGCGAGGCGATGTCGCGATTGATCGTGAGCTGGAGCGTGGTGCCTTCGGTCTGCTGGTCGGTGGCGACGTCGCGCAGTTGCGGCAGCGTCTTCATCTTGGTCAGGATCTTCGGCGCCCAGTCGTTCAGCTCATCGAGATTGGCGTCCTGCAGGGTATATTCGAACTGCGTCCGCGTCGCCCGGCCGCCCAGCCGCACGTCCTGCGAGGCCTGCATGAACAGCCGCGCGCCGATCACCTTGTCGAGCTTGGGGCGCAGCCGCGCGATGATCTGCTGCGCGTCGACATTACGCTCCTCGCGCGGTTTCAGGGTGATGTACATGCGGCCCGAATTCAGCGCCGTGCCGCCGCCGCCAATGAACATCGCGATCGAGGAGACCGCAGGGTCGGCCTGGACGATCTGGCTGAGCTCTTCCTGCCGCCGCTTCATCTCGGCAAACGAGATATCCTGCGGCATCTCGGAGACCGCGGTGAGGAAGCCATTGTCCTGCTGCGGAAAGAACCCCTTGGGAATGATGACGAAGAGGTAGACCGAGAGCGCGACGGTTGCAAAGAAGACACAGAGCGTGATGAAGCTGTGGCGCAGCGCACGATCGAGGCCGCGCTCATAAGTGTGGAGCAGGCTGTTGAACATCCGCTCGCTCCACTGATAGAAGCGGCCGTGCCTGACCTCGTGATCGGCACGCAGGAAGCGCGAGGCCATCATCGGCGTCAGTGACAGCGAGACCACGAGCGACACGAAGATCGCCATCGACAGCGTGACCGCGAATTCGCGGAACAGTCGTCCGATGATGCCGCCCATCAGCAGGAGCGGGATCAGCACCGCGACCAGCGAGACGCTGATCGAGACGATGGTGAAGCCGATCTCGCTGGCGCCCTTGTAGGCGGCGGCCATCGGCTGCTCGCCCTTCTCGACGTAGCGCGTGATGTTTTCCAGCATCACGATCGCGTCGTCCACCACGAAGCCGACCGCGATCGTCAGCGCCATCAGCGAGAGATTGTCCAGCGAATAGCCGAACACCCACATCAAAGAACAGGCGCCGAGCAGCGCCAGCGGCACGGTGATGCTCGGAATGATGGTCGCCCAGAAGCTGCGCAGGAAAATGAAGATCACCATCACGACCAGCGCAATGGTGATCAGAAGCGTGATCTGCACATCCTCCACCGCAGCCCGGATCGTCAGCGTGCGGTCGCTGATGATCTTGATCTTGATGGTCGGCGGGATCGAGGCGATCAGCCGCGGCAACTGCGCCTTGATGCGATCGACGGTGTCGATCACGTTGGCGCCGGGCTGCTTGAAGATGACGAGGAACACGCCGCGCTGGCCGTCGGCCCAGGCCGCGGTCTTCATGTCCTCCGGGCCTGCCACCGCCTGGCCGATGTCGCGGACCCGCAGCGGCGCGCCGCTGCGATAGGCGATGATGACGTCGTTCCAGTCTTTCGCCTGCATCAACTGGTCGTTGGCGTAGATCGTGAACGCGTGGCGCTCGCCGTCGATATTGCCCTTCGGGCTGTCGGTGGTCGCGATCGCGATCTGGGCGCGGACGTCCTCCAGCGACAGGCCCTTGGCGACGAGCTTCGCCGGATCGACCTGGACGCGGATCGAAGGCTTCTGCTGGCCGCCGACAAAGACCTGGGCGACGCCGGAGATCTGGCTGATCTGCTGCGCAAGCTCGGCGTCGGTGCGGTCGCTCACGGTGGTCAGCGGCAGCGTGTCGGAAGTCGCCGACAGGATCATGATCGGCGAATCCGCCGGGTTGACCTTGCGATAGGTGGGCGGCGACGGCAGGTTCTTCGGCAACTGTCCGCCGGCGGCGTTGATCGCGGCCTGAACGTCGCCGGCGGCTGCATCGATCTTGCGCTCGAGGTCGAACTGGATGGTGACCGAAGTCGAGCCGAGCGAGCTCGTCGACGTCATCTGCGCGATGCCGGGGATCTGCGCGAACTGGCGCTCCAGCGGCTGGGCGACGGAGGAGGCCATCGTCTCCGGGCTGCCGCCCGGCAGGCTCGCGGAAACCTGGATGGTCGGAAAGTCGACCTGCGGCAGCGGCGCGACCGGCAACAGCGGATACGCGACCAGCCCCACGAACAGGATGCCCGCCATCAGCAGCGAGGTGCCGATCGGATAGCGAATGAACAGAGAAGAGATGCTGTTCTGCATGCCCTGAAACCATCGGGTGGCCAGCGCATCTTCTCCGCCAAACAATGGCAGCCGCGCTCGTGCGAGCGCGAATGTGCGTTTCCCTGAAGACCGTGAATGTGTTTTTGCGTCCCCGGGGCCTTCGATGGTCCCGAGGACGGCGTTGTTATCGCTAAGCTTAGTCAGTTTGCGGTCGGGTGCGAACGGAAAGCCGGGGACGCGAATTAGACCTTTGTCCAACGCGCATCTTCGCGGCCGCGAAATGACCCGCGCAGGGACGAATAGGTCGCGTCTTGAGGCTCAGCAGGGCGTCGTGGATTGCCACGATCCAATCCGCCCGGCGTCAGCTATGACGATTTCGCCGAGGTGTTTCGTTTGCTCGATCGGATGTCCTCGCGGGTATCGGAATCGGGCTGCTCCAGCGCGCGTTTCAAGCGCGCTCGGCCCTGACCGCATTGCATCCATAGCAACGAAAAATGCGAATGGCCTCGTGCTTCGCCGTCCTCGGCAGAGCGGCCAGCAAGGTCATGTGATTTCCGCAGGCCTCGCACGAATACGTCGCGGCCTCCGGAGATGGTTTGGCATCCACCGGCACAACGCACTCCAACCCCTTTTGTCCCGAAGCGGAGTGTGCGCCGCGCAATGGGGCGTAAGCATGATCGTGGTTCCCGTAAGAGTACGGAGACGTGCCGAATTGGTGACGCCAGTGGCGTTTGCGTCGTCGTCGCTGCGGTGCGGGACGCAGTCGGCTGATTCGCAACCAAACGAAACGGCTTCCGTCCAAACCACCGCTCTCGAAGTCCCGGTCGTGCCGGCCTTCACCCGCTCGGAAGACACGCTCGGTGCAAATCCGTGAAAACCCTGACGGTATTAACCTTTGATTAACCATGCGGACCGATTGTTAACCATTCGAAAAGACAACCGAGTCAGGGGCGATGGACGCTACTCAACAGCCAGCACGTCAGCAGGTTCGCATGCGCGGCCGTTCCTATGTCGCGTTCGTGTTCACCCCTGTCGTGCCGATCGTGTCCTGGCTGGAGGAGATCGACCAGACGCTGGCGCGCTCGCCGGGCTTTTTCACGGGCAAGCCGGTGGTGCTCGATCTCGCGTCCGTGGACCTCAGCGCCGCCGCGATCGCCCACCTTGTCGGCAGCCTTGATCAACGCAACATCCGGGTGCTCGGCATCGAAGGAGTCGACGAATCAAAGCTCGGCGCCAATTTGCCGCCGCTTCTGACCGGCGGCCGGGCCTGCGCCATCACCCACGTCAACCCGCCGCCGCAGCCGAAGTCCAAGGCCAAGTCGCCGTCGCTGCTGCTGGAAAATCCGGTCCGCTCCGGTCAATCGATATTTGCCGAGGGTGACGTCACCGTGCTCGGCTCGGTCGGCTCCGGCGCCGAGATCGTGGCCGGCGGCTCGATTCATGTCTACGGCACGCTGCGCGGCCGCGCGATGGCCGGGATCAACGGCAACTCGTCGGCGCGGATCTTCTGCCAGAGGATCGAGGCCGAGCTGCTCGCCATCGACGGCTACTACCAGACCGCGGAACAGATCTCTGACAGCTTGCGCAACCGGCCCGCCCAGGCGTGGCTCGAGGGCGAAATGCTGCGAATCACAGCTTTGAACTGATCGACCAGAAGGAGAAGAGAATGGCCAAAGTCTTGGTCGTGACGTCCGGCAAAGGCGGGGTCGGCAAGACCACATCCACCGCCGCACTTGGTGCTGCGCTCGCGCAGATGGGACAGAACGTCGTGGTCATCGACTTCGACGTCGGCTTGCGTAACCTCGACCTGGTGATGGGCGCGGAGCGCAGGGTCGTGTTCGATCTCATCAACGTCGTCCAGGGCGTTGCGAAGCTCCCGCAGGCGCTGATCCGCGACAAGCGGCTCGAGAACCTCTGGCTGCTGCCGGCGTCGCAGACCCGCGACAAGGACGCGCTGACGGAAGAGGGGGTCAAGCGGGTGATCGCCGATCTCAGGACCAAGTTCGACTGGATCCTGTGCGACAGCCCGGCCGGCATCGAGCGCGGCGCCACGCTGGCGATGCGCTACGCCGACGAGGCCATCATCGTCACCAATCCGGAAGTGTCCTCGGTGCGCGACTCCGACCGCATCATCGGCATGCTGGATTCCAAAACGGTGCGCGCCGAGCGCGGCGAGCGGGTCGAGAAGCATCTGCTGGTCACCCGCTACGACGCCGCGCGCGCCGCACGCGGCGAGATGCTGTCGATCGACGATATTCTGGAGATCCTGGCCACACCGCTGCTCGGCATCGTGCCGGAAAGCCAGGATGTGCTGAAGGCCTCCAACGTTGGAAGCCCGGTGACGTTGAACAACGCAAACAGCGCGCCGGCCCGGGCCTATATCGACGCCGTGCGCCGCCTGATGGGCGAGACGGTGACGATGACCGTGCCGGTCGAGCGCAAGGGGCTGATGGATCGGCTGCTGCGACGGAGGGCTGCATGATGAACCTGATGCGGCTTTTTGGCGGCCGCGCCGGCTCCGCGCCTGTGGCGCGGGAGCGGCTGCAGATCCTGCTCGCGCATGAGCGTGGCCGGACCGGTGGTCCCGACCTTCTCGAAGTTCTCCGTGCCGAAATCCTCGGCGTGGTGTCCAAGCATGTCGATCTCGACCCCGACAAGGTCGTGGTCAAGATGGACAGGGGCAAGTTCGTCTCGATGCTCGAGGTCGATATCGAGGTGCCCAACGGCGTGCAACGATCAATGATGGTGGCGGCCACATGACAGCAGACAGCAACAGTCACATTGCCTGGCAGCGCGCGCAGCTCAGGAAGCATCGCGCGGCCTTGAAGGCGCTCGAAGTCGACCAGCTCAAGGATCCCACCTGCGGCACCAGCCGGCGGATGCAAAAGACGATCGCCGACTTGGAGCGCAAGATCTGGGAGTCGGGCCGCTGCATCGCCGAATATGAGCGCCGGACCCGGCGTCCGCTGGCAACCGATCGCGGCAGCCTCGCCAGCGTGAGCTGGACGCACTGGAGCACCAGCCCGGTGAATGCCCGGCCGCACCGGCATCGGGCGTAAGGCGCGACGAATCTAGAATTCGTCATTGCGACACGTTCGCTCGCATGACGCGCTGGTATGATGCACGTCGCCGCCTGCCGGTGATGCAGCCGGCCACGGTTGTGTCATCTACAGCAGAAACGACAGGGCGGTCTCGCACTGCTCCTCGACCTTGAGCGCGAGCAGCTCATCGGCGCGGGTGCGGCCGAGATTGACCGCGGCAATCGGCAGCCCGCGCTGCTCCGCCATGCGGACGAAGCGGTAGCCCGAGTAGACCATCAGCGAGGAGCCGACGACCAGCATGGCGTCGGCCTGCTCGAGATGCGCTTGCGCTGAAGCAACGACATCGCGCGGCACGTTTTCGCCGAAGAACACCACGTCGGGCTTGAGCACGCCGCCGCACGCTTCGCATGGCGGCACGGTGAAGGACGAAAAGTCCTCGTGGTCGAGATCGGCATCGCCGTCAGGCGCGTCGGCGCCATCGAACGCGACCCACGCCGAATTGAGCCGCGCCAGTTCGTCCTGGAATCGCTCACGCGGCATCGTGGCGGCGCAGCCAAGGCAGCGGACCACGTCGAGACGGCCATGCAGGTCGATCACGCGCCGGCTGCCCGCCGCCTGATGCAACCGGTCGACATTCTGGGTGAGTAGCAATTCGCATCTGCCCTGCTCTTCCAGCTTTGCCAGCGCGCGATGGGCGCCGTTCGGCGCGGCACGGCCGAAGCGCCGCCAGCCGACCATGCTGCGCGCCCAATAACGCTGCCGCGTGCCGGCCTCGCCGAGGAAGGCCTGGATCGTGATCGGCCGCGTCCGCTTCCAGTTGCCGTTGCTGTCGCGATAGTCGGGAATGCCGGAATTGGTGCTGCAGCCGGCCCCGGTGAGGACAAACAGGCGCTGGTGGCGCGCGACGAATTGTTCCAGGGCGTGCTGCTGCATGCGCGCACATCTAGTGGCTCCGGCACCGCTGCGCCAGACCGGAAAGGCGAAGCGGCTCCGGCAGATCGGCGCCGCTCGCGGGCCGCGCGGTCGATCCAGGAATGCTCACAGCCCGAGCAATTTCTCGGCGTTGCCATGCGCGATCAGGGCTCGGTCGGTGGCGGAGACCGGAATCTGCTCGAGGAACGCACGCGCCTTGGCCATCGAGGCGTAGGGATAGTCGGCCGAGAACATGATGCGGCTGACGCCGATCTCGAGCAGCAGATCGAGGAACGTCGGCCGGAAATTAAAGCCGGCGAAGGTGTAGTGCAGATTATCGCGCAGATAGGCGCTGACGGGACGCTTGAGCTTCGTCAGCTCCACCGGCATCACGTCGACCCGTTGCATGAAGAACGGCAGGCCTTCGCCCATATGGCCGATCACGATCTGAAGCCTGGGGAAGCGGTCGAACACGCCGCCCAGCACCATGCGCAGCACATGCACTGCGGTCTCGATGTGCCAGCCGAAGCCGGGGCCCGCCAGCATCTCGGTGACGAGTGGCGCAAAGCCGCCGAATGAGGCGTCGATCACCGGCTTGGGCGGCCTGGTCGGATGCAGATAGATCGGCGTGCCCAGCGATTCGGCAGCCTCCAGCACCGGCCAGAAGAATTTGTCGTCGAGATAGCGTCCGCGCTGATGGCCATTGATGACAGCGCCCGCGAAGCCCTCCTTGCCGCGGCGACGTTCGAGCTCCCTGGCCGCGTCGTCCGGTGCCGCGATCGGCAGCGCGGCGAAGCCGGACAATCTCGCCGGATGCCTTGCGATCGCTTCGGCCAGCGCGTCATTGGTGTCGCGCGCGAGCGCCACCGCATCACTCGTGTCCAGTTGCTCGAGTCCCGGCGCCGTCAGCGATAGCACCTGCATGTCGATACCGGCGGCGTCCATCTGGGCGATGCGGCCTTCGCCGAGGTCACAAAGGTCGCGCATCAGTTGCTCGGCGCGGCTGCCGATCTGGCGCGCCTGCTCCTTGAGCTCGCGGCCCGGACCATTGAGAAAGTCGGGCGTGGCGAAATGCTCTTCAAGCGTGATGGTGCGCATGATCTTGCTGCTCCGCTGCCGCCGGATGTCATCGTGACCGGGGTCTCGCCGGTTGCCTGAATCCTCGTGACGAATATTGGCGATTTTCCGGGCGCGCTCTTCACGACAGCTCGACGCCGTCAGCGCAACCCAAGGGCTGTCGCATATGGCCTTGGGCGGCTGCGCAGGTACTCGGCCTCGTGGTTCGAGATGCGCCGCAAGCGGCGCTCCTCACCATGAGGGTCTACTATTGTGCCGCAGAACGAGACCTCATCCTTGAGGAGCCCGCCAAAGGCGGGCGTCTCGAAGGATGGCCGCGGGGCGCTTTTCTCCCAAATGCAATTGCCCTACGCGCAACCCGTTGCAGCGTCGCAAGCCATGGCGGGACGTCAGCCGAGAGCGCCCCGCCTCACCGCGACGGCATCACAAAAACCTGGCCGGGGTAGATCAAGTTGGGATTGCGGATGTGCATCTTATTTGCACGGTAGATGCCGACGTAGCGCGGGCCTGCGCCGAGGGCGCGCTGACTGATGCGCCACAGGCTGTCGCCGCGGGACACGGTGGTCGTTGTGGTCTTCGGCGCGACCGCCGACGACGGCGAAGGTTTGTCCCGGGTCAGGGCCGCGTCGACGGCTGCCAGTCGCGGCTGCGGGGCGACGGGCGCTGCCGCCTGGCTCGATGCCGGAAATCGATTCGGCACGGCACTGGTCGCCTCGACGACCGCCTTGCCTGCGGCAGGTTCGGATGTCGGAGGTGTGGGCGGCGCCTGGGTCGGCCTATCAGGGCTCATCAGCGCAACGGTCGGCCGCTCGCTCGCTGTGGGGGCGACCGCGACCGGCACGCTGTGGCGGGACACGATCTCCTGGCCGTCGGCTTGCCGCACGCGCAGGGTCAGGTCGTAATTCCCCGGCGGCAGCGCGGGCGGGATCATGGCGAATTGGCCGGCTTGATCGGCGACAACCCGATCGTGCGGCTCGCCATTGCGCAACAATTCCACGGTGGCGCCCGGTGCGGCGCGACCGGCGATCACGGCCTCGCCGTTCGGCTCGACGCGAACGATATCGAACGCGGGTAACGGGTGGTTGCCCGGCGTTGGAGGCGCAAGCGCCGCCGAAAGCTTGTCGGCTTCCGACTGTGCCGCAGCGGTGTCGGCCGTACCCTGATCGCGCGCGCCTGCTGCCGGCGCTGCGGCCGCCGCGCTTTTTGCGTCGACAGCCGCCATATTGGCCGCCGGCTCCTGCATGGAGTGGGGGACGGCAAACATCAATGCCACGCCGCCACCCACCACGAGCGCGATGAGCGGCACAATCATTCGCATGATCGATACGGCGGCCATGATTTACGTCCGTTGAGGGGCTCGCGCGGCTGTCGAAGGGCGCAGCGGTTCGACCTCCTGTCAAACAGTGCTCCGATTTGGTCAGTCCATCAAGCTCTACTGAATGGGTAGACCTTCGGTCAGTCCAATTGACGCATTGCGGTACAGGCGCCGCAACCGGCCACCGCTCAGAACTCCAGCACGGCGTTGTCCACCACCTCCTTCATCACGAAGAAGGTGCGGGTCTGGCGCACGCCGGGCAGCGCGATCAGTTGGTCGCCATGGATGCGGTTGAAGTCCTCCATGTCGCCGACGCGGATCTTGAGGAAATAATCGAAGTCGCCGGCGACGAGATGGCAGTCGAGCACGCATTTCAGTTTCGCCACCGCCTGCTCGAAGCTCGCAAAGCTCTCCGGCGTCGAACGATCCAGTACCACGCCGACCATCACCAGCGTGCCCTTGCCGACCTTGCGCGGGGCGACCATGGCGCGGACGCTGCTGACGAAGCCTTCGTCGAACAGTGCCTGGGTGCGGCGGTGACAGGTGGCGGGGCTGACCCCGACCTGATCGGCCAGATCGGCATTGCTGAGCCGGCCGTTCTTCTGCAGCAATCTCAACATCTTGAGGTCGATCCGGTCGAGTCGGGCGGGCATGGAAGAATCTTTCAGATAAAGCCGATTTGGTGAGAGGAATGATAACAGTAACCGACGCAGATGCAACTTTCATGGAAAACTCGGTCCGAGTTAGGGAGCACCTTTCGCATCCGGGGTGATAGGTGTTTCGCCGTTTCGAGACATCAACGGGGATGCCAGCATGCTGGAAAAATTCGCGCGCTATCCGCTCACCTTCGGGCCGACCCATATCGAGAAGCTCGATCGTCTCTCCAAACATCTCGGCGGCAAGGTTGAGCTCTATGCCAAGCGCGAGGACTGCAACTCGGGCCTCGCCTTCGGCGGCAACAAGCTGCGCAAGCTCGAATACATCATTCCCGATGCGATCGCCTCCAACGCCGACACACTGGTCTCGATCGGCGGCGTGCAGTCCAACCACACCCGCATGGTCGCGGCGGTCGCCGCGAAGGTCGGCATGAAGTGCCGGCTGGTGCAGGAAAGCTGGGTGCCGCACGAGGACGCGGTCTACGACCGTGTCGGCAACATCCTGCTCTCGCGCGTGATGGGCGCCGACGTCCGCCTGGTCGACGAGGGGTTCGACATCGGGATCCGCAAGAGTTGGGAGCAGGCGATCGAGGAGGTCAAGGCCGCGGGCGGCAAGCCATATGCAATCCCGGCCGGTGCGTCCGTGCACAAATTCGGCGGGCTCGGCTATGTCGGCTTTGCCGAAGAGGTGCGCGCCCAGGAAAGAGAGCTCGGCTTCAAGTTCGACTACATCGTTGTCTGCACGGTGACCGGCTCGACCCATGCCGGCATGCTGGTCGGCTTTGCCGCCGACGGGCGTGCGCGCAACGTGATCGGCATCGACGGCTCTTTCACCCCGGATCAGACCAAGGCGCAAGTGCTGTCGATCGCGCAGAACACCGCGAAGCTGGTCGAGCTCGGTCGCGATATCATCGAGGACGATGTCGTGCTGATCGAGGATTACGCCTATCCGGCCTATGGCGTGCCGTCGGAGGCGACCAAAGAGGCGATCCGTCTCAGTGCGCGGCTCGAAGGCATGATCACCGATCCCGTCTACGAGGGGAAATCGATGCAGGGCATGATCGATCTCGTGCAGAAGGGCTTCTTCCCGGCCGGATCGAAGGTGCTCTACGCCCATCTCGGCGGCGCGCCGGCGATCAACGGCTATGCCTACGCATTCAGAAACGGCTGAGCGAGCGGACTTGGTGGCTTCGTCGCCCGGAGCGAAATCCGCGAAACGAAGAGGCCCCGGATGACGCTGCGCTCCCTCCGGGCTACACTTCCTCCACGTAAGGTTGGCGTCAGGTTTGCCCGGTAGCTTGGTTCCGCCGGGCGAGTCGGGAGACATCAGGTGTGGATGATGAATGCGTTCGGCCGGGCCATTGCCGCCCTGGCCGCCGGCATCATCGCGATCGGGCACTGGTTCTGGGCCTGCAACGGCCATCCCTGCCTGTGGCATGGCAGGATATGGGAGTTCGAACTCTATGCCGGCATCTTCCTGATCGGGGTCGGCGTGCACGCGCTGGCCTCCTGGTACTGGTTCGTCCACCTCAAGCGTCCAAATTAGGCCGCGTCATCGGCTCGGGAGCCGAACGAGGCCCCACCATGACCATGTGTCCGGCTTGACATCGATCGAACAAAATAGGAACTTGCCGCTGTAACCAGAGGATGTGGCGATTGCCTCATCCGCGGCGGTGGGGCGCCGAGCGCCGAGCCCAGCAATGGGCTTCCACCACCTGCGGGTGAATCTTGACGCCCCTCCTGTGGTCGGCGCTGGGCTGGGGGAGTAGCGTAGATGAGAGGTGCGATCTGGACGGTCGTCGCGGCCGCGTGGCTGATTGTGTCTGCGACACCGTCGCACGCGCGTGGTCCGTATGGATCGATCAGCGTCGGCAACTGGAAGGGCGGCGCCTATACCAACGACCAGAGCGGCGCCTTCACTCATTGCGCTGCGGGCAGCTCCTATCAGAGCGGCATCTATTTCATGGTCTCGATCGGTGCGAACGGCAGTTGGCGGCTGGGCTTTTCGCATGAAAGCTGGCGGCTGACGCCGGGTGAGGCCTTCCCGCTCGCGTTGACCTTCGACGGTCAACCGGCGTTCAACGTCTATGGCATGCCGATTGGGGCTCAGCTCGTGAGTGTCGAGCTGCCGGTGAACTCGGCGCTGGTCAACCAGTTCCGCAAGGCGCGGCAGATGACGGCGTTCGCGCAGGGACAGCTGTTTCAGTTCAACCTGAATCAAACCGCACAGTTGCTGCCCGCACTGCTCAATTGCGTGATGTCGGTCAAGAAGAACGGCGTCGCCAAGGCCGGCGAGTTCGCGGTCACCGCAAAGCCCGCGGCTGCGCCGCCGCAGGCCGCGTCGGCCGCGCCGCCCAAGCAGGGCAAGTCCGGGACGCAGACCGGCACTGGTTTCGTGGTCAGCAGCAACGGTCATGTCGTGACCAATCATCACGTCATCGACGGCTGCGGCGAGATCACCGGCAATCTGAGCGGCGAGGCGCCGGTCAAGCTGCGGCTGGTGTCCGCCGACGAGACCAATGATCTGGCGCTGCTGCAAGCGCCAAGCCCGTTCAAGGACGTCGCGAGCATCCGGCAAAACGCCATCCAGGTCGGCAACGGCGTGGTGGCGATCGGCTTTCCCTATCACGGATTGCTGACGTCGGATTTCACCGTGACCACGGGCATCGTCAGTTCGCTGAGCGGCATCGTCAACGACACCCGGTTTCTGCAGATCAGCGCCGCGGTGCAGCCGGGCAACAGCGGCGGACCGCTGTTCGATCTCACCGGCGCCGTGGTGGGCGTGGTGGCGGCCAAGCTCGATGCGGTCAAGGTCGCGCGGGCAACCGGGACCATCCCGGAGAACATCAACTTCGCGATCAAGACCGGCGCGCTGCGAGATTTCCTCGACAACAGCGCCGTGGCGTACCGCACCGCCGAGTGGCGCGACGAGATGAAGAAGGAAACCGCCGAGATCGCCAAGAACGCGCGCGGCTATACGCTGTTGATCACCTGCACGGTGAACGAACAAAGCGCGAGCGCAAAGCGGCCGGGCAATTGAAGCCTTGTCTCCTCGCACGTAGCGGGCGAGGCGAGTGTCGGGGCACGCATGGATCAGCCCGGACGCCTCAGCGTATGTACCGTGATCTCGGCCGGACAGTTGAGCCGCACCGGTGCTAGGCTGGTGCCGACGCCCACCGATGTGTATCCGGCGAGTTTGTCGAAGTGCCAGGCGCCGGCGCCCATCCGGCGCGGCAGCCGCGCTTCCAGCTTGATCGCAATGCCGCCGGGCAGGCAAAGCTGGCCGCCATGGGTGTGACCGCTCAGCATGAGGTCGAAGCCGGCCTTTGCCGCTTCCCGATATGATTCCGGGGTGTGCGCGAGCAGGAGCGAGAACGCTTCGCGCGGGATCGCCGCCGCGGCCTTTGCAATGTCGTCGGTGCGATAGAAATGGGCATCGTCGATCCCGGCGAGATGGATCGTCTCGCCACCGCGCTCGATCGTCTCGGATTCATTGAACAGCATCCGGATGCCCATCGCTTCCAGCGCCGGGGTCATCCGGATGCTGTCGTGATTGCCGAGGATGCCGTAGAGCGGCTGCTCGATCTGCGCGCAGAGATCCTGCATCGCGGCGAGGCTGGCATCGATCGGACCGAAGGTCCTGCCGCGATAGTCTCCGGTCAGCACGCAGATGTCGCAGGCGACGTTGTGCACGATGTCCATCAGGTGCCGCATCGCCCCGAGGCTGATATCGGCATGGAGATCGCTGAGCTGAAGGATGGTGAAGCCGTCAAAGGCCGCCGGCAGGCGTGCCGAGATCACGAGGTTGCGACGCACGCCCACCCGGTCGGCATTGCGTCGCGCGCGGCCATAGAGGCCGGTAGCCTTCAGCGCAGCCTCGACCAATCTGGGCGCGCGCTTCCAGTTCTCGACATTGACCAGCAGCGTGCCCTGGCCGAACACCTGTGCCTCATGCCTGGTCTCGACCGCCAGCCGGCGCGCGACATGGTCGGCGCCGATCCGATCGATCAGTCCCTGCAAGTCGGTGTCGATCATCGCCCTCGGTCTGGACCCACGGGGAAACGCAGCGAGTTCGGCGTGATCCTACCACGCCGACGCGGGCAAATTGTCGGGATCTCTCAAACCACCGGCACGCGCCTCGCGGCAACGGCGGCCGGCGAGATCACTTCGATGTCGAGTGGCACCTGCCAGCGTTCGGTGAAGCGCACCTGGGGCACCGCGTTGCGGCCCTGCGCGCCCCGCAGCACGAAGCCGTCATAGCCCGAATTCATCACCTCGTTGCACTTCTGCACATAGACCGGGAAGCCGCCGATATAGGGCATGAACACGCGCGGACGGCCCGGGATGTTGGCCCCGACATACCAGGAGCTGCAGGTCGAGCGCAGCGAGACCGTCGAGACGTCGTTGACATGGGCGACCCAGGCGTCCTCGTTGTCGCGGAGCGGCTCGATCGTTCCGGCGCCGACATCGCGCATATGGCCGAGGCAATCCGCCAGCCAGTCGACATGCTGCTCGATCGCCTGGATCATGCTCGCCAGCACCGATGGACTGCCGGGCCCGGTGATCATGAACAAGTTCGGGAATCCTTCCGAGGCGAGGCCGAGATAGGCGCGCGGGCCGGCTCGCCATTTCTCGGCGAGGGTCCGGCCGCCGCGGCCGGTGATGGCGATCTTGTCGAACGAGCCGGTCATCGCGGCAAAGCCGGTCGCCGAGACGATCGCGTCGACCTTGTATTCGGTGCCGTCGACCACGATGGCATCGCGCGTGAAGCGCTCGATCGGCGTCTTCGACACGTCGACCAGCTTCACGTGCGGCAGATTGTAGGTCTCGAAATAGTTGGTGTCGACGCACAGCCGCTTGCAGCCGAACACGTTCTGCGGACACAGCAGCTCCGCGGTCGCCGGATCCTTGACGATGCTGCGGATCTTGTGCCGCGCGAAATCGGCGATGGTGTCGTTGGCGGCTTTCTCGAACAGGAGGTCGCCGAACGCGCCGAGGAAAGGCAGGCCACCGCGCTGCCAGGCTTCCTCATATTGCCGTTCACGCTCCGCCGCGCTCGCTTGCAATGCGGGCTGGGCGTTGAACGGGAAATAGAAGCCGGTCGGGCGAGCGCGCGCCTTGGCGCGCAATTGGGGATAATGCGCCTTGGCCTCCTTCAGATACTCCGCCGACAGTGCCTCGTTCCAGGCCGGCACCGACCACGTCGCGGTGCGCTGGAACACGGTGAGTTGCGAGGCCTGCTGCGCGATGATCGGGATCGACTGGATCGCCGACGAGCCGGTGCCGATCACGCCGACGCGCAAGCCGGTGAAATCGACGCCCTCATGCGGCCATTCGCCGGTGTGGTAGATCGGCCCGCGGAAATCGCTCATTCCGGCAAAGGCCGGACGGTTCGGCGCGGACAGGCAGCCGACCGCCATGATGCAGAATCGTGCCGTGACCTTGTCGCCGCGATCGGTCTCGACCGTCCATGTGCCCGCAGCCTCGTCGAAGGTTGCCGCGGTCACGCGGGTGTCGAACACGATCTGGCTGCGCAGGTCGAAACGGTCGGCAACGTGGTTGGCGTAGGCGAGGATCTCGGGCTGCGGCGAATATTTCTCCGACCAGCTCCACTCCTGGTCGAGCTCCTCGGAGAATGAGAAGGAGTATTGCATGCTCTCGACATCGCAGCGCGCGCCGGGATAGCGATTCCAGTACCAGGTGCCGCCGACGCCGCCCCCGGCCTCATATACGCGCGCGGTGAAGCCGAGCCCGCGCAGCCGATGCAACATGTACATGCCGGCGAAGCCCGCGCCGACCACCACGGCATCGAACGTTCCAGTTTCGGCAGGGCGCGCATTGCCGCGCGCGGCGCTCTCCAGAGCCATGGCCGTCTCTTCCCCTGTGCTTCATTGTCTTGGCTGCGCCTCGTTGGACGCCGCAGCCAAAAGATTAGGGCTGATGCGGCGCGGCCCGCAAGCAAGCGTCTTGCCGCGCAGCGAATGGCACCTATGCCGCGACGGCGAGCGCTGCGGTATCGGGGCGCTGCCTCAGTTGCTCGACTTTGAGTAGCAACGTGAACAGTTTCATCCAGAGCAACTTCATCCAGGGCGGCACCGCGAAGACTGTGCCGATGCCCGATCATTTGGGGGGCAAGGTCGACAATATCTGCGGTTGGAAGCCTCGAAATCTGCCCTGCTGAGACAGCTCGTGGCTGAAGGACCCGACCGCAGATGCATGGGCTACAAGCTGTTGACGTCGAACGATCCTCGCTGAGACAATACGATCGTAGCCCAACTTGAGAAAGTACGATGAAGCTCGGATGGCGACCGCAAAAATGGCTGGAAAAGAAGAGCAAGGTAGGTTTTCGTGGTTATCCGGTCGGGACTGTCGCGTTTTATGGACCGGATAGTTTGCGCGCCAGCAAGGTTGCCGTGTCCGTGATCACCGCGCCGGACGCTCCGCCGTTCGCGTTGCAAAGGTGGTTTAGCGAGAGCGGAGACGTGCGTAGCGAGTCGGCTACGCTTGAGCAGGTCGCCATCTTCTTGCGAAGTCACGATGTGCGCTCTGTTGCGTTGACGTCGGAGATTATCGGATGTCCGCACGAAGAGGGGATCGATTATCCTCAAGGTGAAGTCTGTCCCCTTTGCCCATATTGGGCTAACCGGGAACGCCCCTTACCTTGGGGAGACAATTAGTCCGCTTTGTTATGCCTGTGATTGCTACCCCTCCGACGCCTTCACCAGCCTGATCAGGTCGTTGCCGTAATGCTCCAGCTTCTTGTCGCCGATCCCGGCGATGTTGCGGAGATCGCTCAGGGTATCCGGCCGCATCGCGGCGATGCCGTCGATGGTCGAATCGTGCAGCACGACATAGGCCGGCACGCCGCGTTGTCGCGCGATCTCCGCGCGCCAGGCGCGGAGTGCCGCATGCAGCTCGGGGTTGGCGGTGGCGCCCTTACCGTCGGCCGCGGGCGCAAGCTCGCCGCGCCGTGACTTGCCGCGGATCGCGCGGTTGCGCGCGCCTTCTGGCTGCTCGCGCAGCATCACCGCGGTCTCGCCCTTCAGCACGCCGCGCGCACTCTCGGTCAGCTTCAGCGCGCCATAGGCGTCGCTGTCGGCGCGCAGATGGCCCATCGCCACGAGTTGGCGCAGCACCGCGCGCCATTGCTTCTCGTTGAGCTCGCGGCCGATGCCGAACACCGACAGTTGGTCGTGATTGAACTGCTTGACGCGCTCGGTCAGCCGCCCGACCAGCACGTCGATCAGGTGCATGGCGCCGAAACGCTGTCCGGTCCGGTAGACGCAGGACAACAGCTTCTGCGCCAGCACCTTGCCGTCGCGCATGCGCGGCGGCGTCAGGCAGTTGTCGCAATTGCCGCAGCTCTCGCCGGCGCGCGTCTCGCCGAAATAGCCGAGCAGGCGCTGCCGGCGGCAATGCGCGGTTTCGGCGAGCGCCACCAGCGCATCGAGCTTGCCGATCGAGACGCGCTTGAAGGCGTCGGAGCCGTTGGACTCGTCAATCATGCGACGCTGTTGCACGATGTCGGACAGGCCGTAGGCCATCCATGCGGTCGACGGCTTACCGTCACGGCCGGCGCGGCCGGTCTCCTGGTAGTAGGCCTCGACGCTCTTCGGCAGGTCGAGATGCGCGACGAAGCGCACATCCGGCTTGTCGATGCCCATGCCGAATGCAATCGTGGCGACGATCACGACGCCGTCCTCGTTGATGAAGCGATCCTGGTGGCGGGCGCGCATGGCAGCATCCAGCCCGGCATGATAGGGCAGTGCCGGAATGCCGGCGGCGCTCAGCGACGCCGCGACGTCCTCGACCTTGGCGCGCGACAGGCAATAGACCACGCCGGCCTCGCCGGCATGCCGGTCCTTGATGAAATTCTTCAGTTGCGTGATTGCATTCTGCTTGTCGACGATCTCGTAGCGGATATTGGGGCGGTCGAAGCTCGCGACGAACTGCGGCGCGTCCGTAAGCTGCAGCCGTTCGGCGATCTCCTTGCGCGTGAGCGCATCGGCGGTCGCTGTCAACGCAATGCGCGGGATGTCGGGAAAGCGCTCGGCGAGCATCGAGAGGCCGATATATTCGGGCCGGAAGTCGTGGCCCCATTGCGAGACGCAATGCGCCTCGTCGATCGCGAACAGCGCGATCTGTGCCTGGCCGAGCAGATTGAGGCAGCGCTGTGTCAGCAGCCGTTCGGGCGCGACATAGAGCAGGTCGAGATCGCCCGCGATCAGCCGCCGCTCGACCTCGGAGGCTTCCTCGTAAGTCAGCGTCGAGTTCAGCACCGCGGCATTGACGCCGGCCTCGGTGAGGCCCGCGACCTGGTCGCGCATCAGGGCAATCAGCGGCGACACCACGATGCCGCAGCCGTCGCGCAGCAGCGACGGCAACTGATAGCAGAGCGACTTGCCGCCGCCCGTCGGCATCAGCACCAGGCAATTGCCGCCGTCGGTGACGTGGCGGATGATCTTTTCCTGCGCGCCGCGAAAGCCCTGTAGCCCAAACACGGAATTGAGCACGGACAGCGCATCGCGAGGCTCGGCAGGTGCGCGATCGAGGGCTGGCTGGGCGGTCATGGTCCGAGGGTCAAGAGGCGGTGATCGAAGGCGTGGGCGCCGAACGATCCCGGAGAAGATATGTTAATACACGCGCCAACCATAAACTCGATTCAGGCATGGCCGGTCAATCGCGGATCGTCGCAGGCGTCGTTGTTGTCGTGCTGGTCGTCGCGGCCGCAGGCTTTGCCGTGGCCTGGCGGCCCTCGATCGCGGCCGTTACGCCGCCGCGCCCGGATACGTTCGATCCTGAAATCGTCAAGCGCGGCCGCGATCTTGCCCTGATCGGCAACTGCAACACCTGCCATACCGTGCGCGGATCGGCGAATTATGCCGGTGGCGTTCCGGTTCCCACATCGTTCGGAACCGTGTTTTCGTCCAACATCACGCCCGACACCGAGACCGGCATCGGGGGGTGGTCGGAAGAGGCTTTCGTCCGTGCGATGGGATCGGGCGTCAGCCGTGACGGCCACCATCTCTATCCAACTTTCCCCTATGACCACTTCACGCATGTTTCCGATGCGGATGATCGGGCGCTCTACGCGTTCCTGATGACCCGGGAGCCGGTTCGCGCCTCGCCGCTGAAGAACGAGCTGTCCTTTCCTTTCAACTATCGGCCGCTGATCGCCGGATGGAAGCTGCTGTACCTTCGCAACGCCGAGGTTCGCGCCGATGCATCGAAGAGCGCGGAATGGAACCGCGGCGCCTATCTGGTCGAAGGACTCGCGCATTGCGGCGCGTGCCACACGCCGCGCAACGCGCTCGGCGCCGAGCGCGTCAACGCGCAGTTTGCCGGCGGCGAGGTCGACAATTGGCACGCTTATGCGCTGAACGATGCGTCGCATGCGCCGGTGCGCTGGGACGCCGACGCGCTGTACGCCTATTTGCGCCGCGGCTGGCACGCTGACCACGGCACCGCGCGCGGACCGATGGCCGAGGTCGTCAGCAATCTCTCATCGGTCGCCGATAGCGACGTGCGCGCCATCGCCGTCTATATGGCCGATATCTCGGGCGCGCCGGCGCCGGATCGAACCCGCCCTGCCGGTGACGTGGTGGCGCAATCGTCGTCGGCGGACGCGACGCAGGCGAATGCCAGCGGTGCTGCGATCTATGCCGCGGCCTGCGCGTCATGCCATGAGGGCAGCCGGCCGCTGCCTTATGGCGGCGTCAATCTCGCGCTCTCGACGGCAATCGCGAGCCCCGATCCGCGCAACCTGATCAACATCGTGTTGTCGGGCGTCCCGGCCGTTGCGGGCGAAGCGAGCCCGATCATGCCGGGCTTTGCCGCCAACACGGATGACGCGCAGATGGTCGCCCTGCTGAGCTATCTGCGCGCCCGCTTCGGCAAGCAGCCGGCGTGGGACGATCTCGACAAGACCGTGCGCGATGCGCGCGCCAGCCAGACCGCGTCGCTCGCGGCGTTGCCTGCGCCACGCGAGGCGCCGGCCGACCCCAAACCGGGAGGCAAGCCATGATGACGTTGAAGGTCAATGGCGCGGATCACCAGGTCGATGCCGACCCGGATACGCCGCTGCTTTACGTGCTGCGCGACGATCTCGGGCTGAACGCGGCCAAGTTCGGCTGCGGGCTCGGGCAATGTGGCTCCTGCACGGTGATCGTCGATGGCAAGGCGGTGCTGTCCTGCGTCACGCCGCTGGTTCTGCTCGAGGGCAAGCAGGTAACGACGCTCGAAGGGCTCGGCACCGTCGCCGCGCCGGCGCCGATCCAGCGCGCCTTCATGGAAGAGCAGGCCGCACAATGCGGCTACTGCATCGCCGGGATGATGATGCGCGCACAGGCGCTGCTGCTGCGCAATCCGAAGCCGTCGGATGCACAGATCCGCGCCGAGCTGGAGCCGAATCTCTGTCGCTGCGGCACCCATATGCGCATTCTGCGCGCCGTGCATCGCGCAATCAGCCTGATGGATACGGCTGATGCCACCAGCGACAGGAGCCGGCGATGAGCGCGCCCGTGGTCCTCGATCGTCGCAGCGTGCTGGCCGGCGGTGGCGCGTTGATCATCAGCTTTGCGCTCCGCCCCGCGATCGCGCAGGAGCAGAAAGCGGGTGAAGGGCCGAAGCTGCCGGGCAGCCTCGCGACCTCACCCTATCTGGATTCCTGGATTCGCATTGATGCCGACGGCCGTATCACTGTTTTCACCGGCAAGGCCGAGCTTGGTCAGGGCTTCAAGACCGCGTTCCAGCAGATCGCGGCCGAGCAGCTCGACATCCCCTTCGATGCGTTGACGGTCATCACCGCCGACACCAAGCTCACGGCGAACGAGGGCTACACCGCCGGCAGCCACTCGATGCAGGACAGCGGCACGGCGATCCTGAACGCTGCCGCGCAGGCGCGCGCGTTGCTGGTCGCAGAGGCCGCAAAACGCTTCGGGCTTTCGGCTGACGGGTTGCGCACGGAGAATGCGGCGGTCGTCGCGCCCGACGGCCGGCGCCTGAGCTATGGCGAGCTTGTTGCCTCCGACATCCTGCACGTCCGGGCCGAGCCGGCGTCGCGTCTGAAGGATCCGGCGAGCTTCAAGGTGATGGGCCAACCGGTGCCGCGGGTCGATATTCCGGCCAAGGTCACCGGCGGCGCGGCCTATGTGCAGGACATGCGGCTTCCCGGCATGGTGCATGCGCGCGTGGTGCGACCGCCGAGTTATGGCGCCCAACTGACCGAATGCGACACCCCCGCAATCGAGAAGATGCCCGGCGTGGTGCGCGTGGTGCGCGACGGCAGCTTCCTCGCCGTGGTGGCGGAGAAGGAATTTCTGGCAGTCAAGGCGATGCAGGCGTTGGCAGGCGCAGCGAAGTGGCAGGAGACGGCAAAGCTCCCGGACCAGAACGGTATGGCGGGCGTGCTAACGGCGCTGCCGTCGCAGGATTCCGTGATCCTGCAGCGCCACGATCCCTCGGTCATGGGCACGAAGGCGCTTCAAGCCACCTACACGCGGCCCTATCAGTCGCACGGCTCGATCGGGCCATCCTGCGCGGTCGCGCAGTTCGTCGATGGCGCCATGACGGTGTGGACGCACACCCAGGGCGTCTATCCCGACCGGCAGGCGATCGCCGAGATGCTCGGCCTGCCGCACGACAGCGTTCGCTTGATCCACACCGAAGGCTCCGGCTGCTACGGCCACAACGGCGCCGACGATGCCGCGGCCGATGCCGCCCTGATCGCCCGGGCGATCCCGGGGCGTCCGGTGCGACTGCAGTGGATGCGCGAGCAGGAACATGGCTGGGAGCCGTATGGTCCGGCGATGGTGACCAAGGTGAGCGCCTCGCTGGATGCGAGCGGCAAGATCGCCGACTGGAATTTCGCGGTGTGGAGCAACACGCATTCGATGCGGCCGGGCGGCGCCGGCGCGCTGCTCGCGGCCCAGCACATGGCGCGAGCCTTCGCGATACCCGCGCCGAAGCCGTTGCCGCTGCCGGAAGGCGGCGGCGACCGCAATGCGATCCCGCTCTACAATTTCCCGAACGCGCATGTGGTGCATCACTTCATCGCGGCGATGCCGTTGCGAATTTCCGCGATGCGTGCGCTCGGCGCCTATCACAATGTGTTCTCGCTGGAGAGCTTCATGGATGAAATGGCCGGTCTCGCCGGAGCGGACCCGGTCGAATTCCGCCTGAAGCATCTCGACGACCCGCGCGGCCGCGAGGTGATCGAGAAGGCGGCCGAGGGGTTCGGCTGGAAGCGCGGCCAGACGGCAGCGCCGAATCGCGGCTACGGCTTTGCGTTCGCGCGCTACAAGAATCTCGCAGCCTACTGCGCCATCGCCTCCGAGGTGGAGGTCGATCGCGAGACCGGCCGTGCACGGCTGGTGCGCGCGGTCGCTGCCGTCGATGCCGGGCAGGTAGTCAATCCGGACGGGCTCACCAATCAGATCGAAGGCGCGATCGTGCAGTCGGCGAGCTGGACGCTGTATGAAAGCGTCAGCTTCGACGTGACCAGGATCACCAGTATCGACTGGCAGACCTATCCGATCCTGCGCTTCAGTGCGGTACCGGATCGCATCGACGTCCACATCATCAACCGCCCCGGCCAGCCGTTCCTCGGCAGCGGCGAGACCGGGCAGGGGCCGACTGCCGCGTCGCTTGCCAACGCGATTGCCCATGCGACGGGTAAGCGGCTGCGTGGCCTGCCGCTCAGCCGCAAGCGCATCAAGGACGCGATCGACGCCTAAAGCGTGATGAGATGAGGCTGAACTAGAGCGGCAACGGAGACTCACCTCTCCCCGTCGGGCAGGGCTATCGCATATGCCGCCTTGGGCGGCTGCGCACGTACTCGGCCTCGTGGTTCGAGACGCGCCGCAAGCGGCGCTCCTCACCATGAGGGTCTACGATTGTGCCGCAAAACAAGACTTCATCCTGAGGAGCCCGCCAAAGGCGGGCGTCTCGAAGGATGGGCCACAGGGCGTTTTTTTCCCAAATGCGATTGCCCTACCCCGTCGGGGAGAGGTGAACCGTCTTTGCGGTCAAGCTGATTTCATCTTAACCCATCTTGCTTCAGCCCGTCAGGCGATCGGAGCGGGTGACGCGGGCGGCGGCGTCAATGGTTCGACCTGGTAGGTCTTCGGCAGGTTGATCGGCCGATAACTCGCATCCTTCTCCATGCGCTCCAGCACCGAAGCATGGATGGTCGCCCCTTCCGGAAGCGGCCGCGGCTCGCCGCGCGGCAAGTAGAAGCCAAGGAGGGATCTTCGTTCCGGCCATTCCTTCCACTTGTCGCGTTTCGGGATCCACTCAAGGATCTCCCAGGCCGCCGTCAGCGAGTTGTGCAACGGCGCCGTCGCGCTCGGCGGCACATATTCGTGCGTGTGCGGCGGGAGGGGCAGCCCCCACGCGAGATGATCGATTAGTGCTTGATCCATGACGAGCCCGGCAGCTTTGGCCTGCTCCAGCATCCATATCAGCGGAAACTTCGACGGTCCGCTCTGATCTTCCGGATAGCCGCCGCCGATATCGGAGTGGACGCCGGCGAACCAGACCTGATGGATGTCCTGGTCCACTTCGGTTGCCGGATCGAATGGATTCGCGCCGTATTTCTGCGGCTCGATCCAGCGGTTGAGGCGGAACATGCGCCGCCGCTCGTCGATTGAGATCGCCTGGCGAAACCGCTTGACGCTCGAATTGGTCCGGGTGAACAGCAGGGTCTGCAGGTCGAACAGGAAGTTGTCCTGCCGCGGCACGATGATCGAGGCCACCGTGTCCCAGACCCCGACGAATTCGATGTCGATGGTGCGCCCGCCGGCGATCTGGCTGAAATGCCAGGCCTCCTTCAAGGGCTCCGGGTCGAAGGTGCCGTCGGATTTCTGGCTGTCCGAACTCGCCTTCTTGTAGGAGCTGAACGCGTAGCCGGCGAGACCGAGTTGATCGACCGGCAGCAGTCCCATCACATGAACGAAGGCCGCCAGCACCCGCACCGTGTAGGCGCCGCGGCTGAAGCCGAACAGCCAGACCCGGTCGCCCGGCTCCCAGGTCCTGCACAAAAAGACGTAGGCACCGAGCGTATCCTCATCGAGGCCGGCGCCGGTGGCAAGCCCGAGCACGCCGCGCACCTGCTGTTTGAAGCGGCCCCAGGTGCTCTGCAGGCCGATCGTGCCGAGACCGGGATGATAGTAGATCCGCTGTCGGTCGGTCTTCTCGGTGACGCGAAACAGCTTCAGCACGTTGGAAATATTGGCGCCGATCTCGTTGCCGGTGCCGTCGCAACAAATCACAACATCCTTCGGCATCCGTAGCCCCTGCGGTCGCCGTGAAGTCTCGCGCCTATGTAAGTCAGGATCCGATCGGGGTTCAATCCTTAATTGTAGATCGCCGTGCTACACGGGCGGAACGTTGCTCTGCTGAAGCCCAAAGCTCCGTCACCTGGCCGGCGCTCGGTCTAGAGCGAGATGAGATTAGGTTGAGCTGGAGCGGCGGTGCTTCACCTCTCCCTTGGGAGAGGTCGATTTGCGCAGCAAATCGGGTGAGGGATTACGGTCTATCGAGAGCGCAAGGCACTCACCCGGATTGCATCTGACGATGCAATCCGACCTCTCCCCGACGGGGAGAGGGTAGGCCGAAGCTGCCACGAGTCGATTCAAACTCATCGCGCTTTGAGCGACCGCAGGCCTACTGATACGTCGCAACGATGTCGGAGACGGCGCGTTCGAGCTGCTTGGCGGTGGAGCATTGGCGCACCACGCTACAGAAGGTGGCATAGCGTGGCATCTCCGAATCCCCGAAGCCCCAGGTCATGCGGCCCTCGGGGTTGAGCCACACCAGCCGCTTGGAGCGTTCCCCGATGCGGCGCAGGATGTCGGCGCGCGGATCGAGATTGTTGCTGCGGGCGTCGCCGAGCACGATCACGGTCGTTTGTGGTGTCACCGTGCTCATCCACTCGTCCTCGAAGTCGGCGAATGAGTTGCCGTAGTCGGACGAACCGAAGCCGACCTTGGCCATGATCTCCTTCATCGCTTCTTCCGGCGACTTGGTTTCGAGAATGCGGCTGACCTCGATCAGGTGCCCGGAGAAAGCAAACGAGCGGACGTCATCGACCACCTCGTGCAGGCTGTGGATCAACAGCAGAAAGAAGTCCGAGACCCGCGCCACCGAGCCGGAGACGTCGCACAGCGCCACGATCTTCGGCCGGTCGCGGTGCTTGCGTTTCCAGGCGGTGAGGAAAGGAACGCCGCCCCAGGCCGCGTTCCGCCGCAGCGTGCGGCGGACATCGAGATGGCCGCGGCGCTGGCGCTTGCGCGGCTTCGAATAGCGCTCGCGCAGGCGGCGCGCGATCTGGCGGATCAGCGCGCGCATCTGCTCGACCTGACGCGGCTCGATCCGCGCCAGCGGCGCGTTGCGCAGGATCTCGTTGCGTAGGTTCTCCGCCTCCTCGCGGCCGTAGAGCAGGAGTGCCTGCGAGACGGCATCGCGTACGGTGCCGCGCAGGCCGTTGAGCGCCTCCTGCAACCGCTCGGCGAGTGCGGGATTGCTCGCGGTCAATTCGTCGATGTCGTCGCGCAGGCGCTGGATGCCCATCGCATCGAGGATGCGGGTCTGGAAGATGCCGCGCTGGGTGAAATAGCGGATGTCGGGCAGCGATGCCGCGCCGGAAGCGTTGGCAACGGCGGTCGAGATCGCGCTGCGGTCCTGCGACAGCAACATCTGCGCCAGCGGCCCGATATTCTCGTTCTCCGCGCCGCCGCTGGTGTCGCCATGGGCGTCGGCCGACGGATTTGCGCCGGACGTGTCCGCGTCGTCGGACTTCTGTTGCTCAGAGGCGTCCTGCTGCGGTTCGGGCTGGCTGAAGAACAGGTCGAAGCAATCGCCGAGCGCGCGCTTCTCGTCCTGGGTCTTGGCGAGCGTCAGCAGGAAGGTGTCGCGCAGGACCGCGCGGTCGGCAAAGCCGACCTTGGCCACCGCGCGCATCGCATCGATGCTTTCGGCAGGCGAAACCCGGACCCCGGCTCCTCGCGCCGCACGAAAGAAGCGATGCAGGTTCTCGCGCATCTTGCTAAATCTGAATCGATCGGACGGCAGGCTCGCTGCACCTCTCCCGCTTGCGGGGGAGGTCGCATCGCATCGAATGATGCGATGCGGGTGGGGGCTCTCTCCACGGTAGGACTCGCGGTGAGACCCCCACCCCGGCCCTCCCCCGCAAGCGGGAGAGGGGGCGGAGCTCGTTCGCGGCTATGGTTCGAACGAAGCGCATCTTGCCTAGCTGAACACGCCTTGCCGCGACGCCTTGGCGATGAAGGTCGAGATCTGGGGCGTCGCGGCCTCGATGTCGGCCTCGTATTTCAGGAGCACGTTGAGGGTGTCCTTGACAATCTCATGATTGAGCTCGTTCGCCTCCAGCAGCACCAGCACTCGCGCCCAGTCGATCGCCTCGCTGACCGAGGGCAGCTTCTTCAGGTCGAGGCTGCGGATCTCATGAATGAAGCCGACCATCTGCTTGCGCAGCGTCTGCGAGATGCCGGGCACGCGGCTCTCGACGATGCGCTCCTCCAGCTTCTGCTCGGGGAAGCCGATATGCAGGTGCAGGCAGCGCCGCTTCAAGGCGTCGCCGAGATCGCGCTCGCTGTTCGAGGTCAGGATCACGGTCGGCGGCGCGACCGCTGACACCGTGCCGAGCTCGGGGATGGTGACCTGGAAATCCGAGAGGATTTCCAAGAGCAGCGATTCGAATTCGGCGTCGGACTTGTCGATCTCGTCGATCAGCAGCACGCAGCCGGCGGGCTGCTCCAGCGCCTGCAACAGCGGGCGCGGCTCGACGAACTCCTTGGAGAAGAACACGTCGCCGAAAGTGTGGAGCTGGTCGAGGGCTGCGTGCAGCGTCTGCGCGCCGCCGAGCACCTCGCCGAGCTTGTCCTTCAGGATCTGGGTGTAGAGCAGTTGCTTGGCGTACTTCCACTCGTACAGCGCCTTGGCCTCGTCGAGGCCCTCATAGCATTGCAGGCGGATCATCTTCATGCCGCGCCAGGCGGCGATCGCCTTGGCCAGTTCGGTCTTGCCGACGCCGGCGGGACCCTCGACCAGGATCGGCTTCTCGATCTGCTGCGACAGATAGACGGCGGTCGCGATCTGCCGGCTTGCAATATAGCCTTGCGCGGCGAGGCCGCTTTCCACGGCCTCGATCGAGGCGGTGGGCCTGGTGTCAGCCACGAGGATCAGCTCCGGATTTGCCTTGAACTCGGAGCTGTTCTGCCCCCGTTACGGGCAAAGCACAAGGCTCGTCTGGCCCGCAACGGTGCCGCGTTGGCGCATGGTTCCGGCGTATTCCGCCGAACGCAATACGGTCTTGAGCCTGGTCCGAACGGTCGTGCCAGACCAGGAAGGGCCGACAATTGGGAGCGAGCGTCTGAATGCGCGGTGAATGTGTGCCTTACCTCAGCGTGAGGCCGGTCGCGGCCTCGAGCTCGCCGATCGCCTGCGCCGCATTCACCACCTTGATCGTCGTCATGCCCATCTCCCGCGCCGGCTTCAGATTGACGCCGAGGTCGTCGAGATAGACGCAGTTCTTCGGGTTCACCTGCAACGTCTCCACCATCATCCGGTAGATGCGCGGATCGGGCTTGCGCAGGCCGATCTTCGCGGACTCGATCACGTGATCGAACAGCGCCATCACCTCGGCGACATACAGCGTGCGCCCGCTGTGGCTGCCGATCGCGTTCGACGGCAGGTTGTTGGTGATGCATCCGGTCTTGAACTTCGCCTTGATGCGCTTCAAGGCTTCGACCATTTCGGGACGCAGGTCGCCGGACAGCAGCGGCAACACATCCTTGCCGGGCACCTCGGCGCCGAGCGCTTTCGATTCCACGGCGAACAGCTTATCGAAGGTCTCGACATCGATCTCGGCGCGCTCGAACTTGGCCCAGGCGTTCTCGAGGTGATTGGCGGCGTTGGTGCGGCGGATGATGTCGATCGGCAACCCGCGCTCGGTCTCGTAGCGCGCGAACGCCTCGAACGGCGAGGTGGTCAAGACGCCGCCGAAATCCCAGATCACTGCTTCAATCATCGTTTTCCTGCCCAATGTTGCATGGCTTGGGCAGCGGCTAACACGGATCGGGGATCGGGACCAGCCCGACCCGGCTTGGCGATGAGGACGGCTCAGGCTATTGCTGCGGCATGAAAGTCCGTCGCTTGATTCTCGCGGCCATGGCCTCGCTCGTGTCCGCTCCCGCGTTCGCGATCGTCGGCGGCGGCGCACCGTCGACCGATGGCGTCGCACGCGCCGTCCTCACCATCGTCGGCTCGCGGGGCAATTTCTGCACCGGCGCGCTGATCGCGCCGAAGGTCGTGCTCACCGCGGCGCATTGCGTACAGCCTGGCGCCGATTACAAGATCGTCGAGTATGGCCCGGATCGGCAGCCAAAACTGCAGGATGTCAAGACGGTCGCGATCCATCCGGGATTTCGGATGCAGGCGATGCTCAATCATGTCGCGACCGCCGACGTCGCATTGCTGCAGCTCGCGGCGCCGGTGGCCGGCAAGGCCCCGGCCGCGCTCGGCATGCCCAACATCCCGATCCAGGTCGGCGGCCGCTTCACCATCGCCGGCGTCGGCGTCACCGTGCGCGGCGACGGCAAGAGCGGCGGCACCATCCGCGTCGCCGGGCTGATCGCGAGCGGCAAGCCCGGCACGCTGCAGATCCGCCTGGTCGATCCGGTCGGGCAGGGCATGCGCGACGGGCTCGGCGCCTGCACCGGCGATTCCGGCGCGCCGGTGTTCGAGGACAAGCAGAGCGGGCCCGCGATCGTCGGCGTGGTGAGCTGGTCGACCGGGCCGAACGGCGCCGCCGGCTGCGGCGGCATCACCGGCGTCACGCCGCTGACGATCTATCGCGACTGGGTGATGCAGACCGCGCGGCAGTGGGGGGCGAGCTTCTAGCGCGCATCGCAGGCCGAGCCCTCTGACACTCCAGATTCCGTCATCCTGAGGAGCGCGGTACGCGCGTCTCGAAGGATGTACGGCCACCGGCTGGGCCGTCGCCCTTCGAGACGGCCGCTCTGCGGCCTCCTCAGGGTGACGGTGATAGAGTGCGCGTGCTTTTGCTACTTGTGAGTCGTAGGGTGGGCAAAGCGCAGCGTGCCCACCATCACGAGCCGTGCAAGGATGGCGGGCACGGCGCAAGAGCGCCTTTGCGCACCCTACGATCTATGTCCCCGCTGAACACTTGACCCGGCGATCCATCGCAAGAGATTCGAATCTTTGACGATCAATGCTCCGCCGCGTTCTTCGCCGCGGCGTTGTTCAGCACGATCAGGCCGTCGACGGCGACGCCGAGCTTGGCATTGATCAGGAAGGGGTTGACGTCGATCGAGGCGATGCGGCCATCGGCGTCCGCCATCAGATTGGAGAGGCCGACCAGCGCCTTCACCGCCGACGCTTCGTGCAGCGCCGGCTTGCCGCGATAGCCCTTCAGCTTGATACCGGCCTTGGTCTTCGCGATCAGCTCTTTGGCTTCAGCCGCGTCGAGCGGTGCGCCGGCGAGCGCGACGTCCTTCATCAGCTCGATATCGACGCCGCCGGTCCCGAACAGCACCACGGGGCCCATTTCGGCATCGAGCGAGGCGCCGACCACGAGCTCGAGGTCGGCCTTGACCTGCTGCGCGATCAGGATGCCTTCGAGCTTCGGCTTGCCCTTGAGCTTCTTCACCCGCGCCGTGATGTCGTTGAAGGCCTGCTTCACCTCGGCTGCGCTGTTGAGGTTGAGCACCACGCCGCCGACGTCGGACTTGTGCAGGATGTCCGGGCTGACCACTTTGGCGACCACCGGAAAGCCGATCGTCTTGGCGATCTTCACGGCCTCCGCCGCGGTCTGCGCGACCTCTTCCCTGGAGATCGGAATGCCGTAGGCCTTGAGCAGCTTTTTCGAGGCGACCTCGTCGAGCGCGGCGGCGCCGTCGGCGGCCTTCAGCGTCTTCTCCAGCAGAGCGCGCGCCGCAGGCTTCGAGCTCGACGCGATGTCGGGCACCTCCTTGCGCAGGCCGGCATAGTCGATCAGCGACTTGATGGCGCCGACGGCGCGGTCGAGGCCCTGCAGCACCGCGATATTGGGCAGGCTCTTGCGCAGCCCCTTGGTGAAGTCGGTGAAGCCGATCGACATCGCGCTGATATAGATCACGGGCTTGTTGGCCTGGCCCGCCATCTCATTGACGATGCGCAAATTGCGCTCGCGCAATTCGTGCGGCGCCTTCGGCAGCTCGGCATCGATGATGACGATATCGGTGTCGGGATCATCGATCATGATCTTGATCGACTTCATGTAGACGGACGGATCGACCACCGCGGCGAAACCGGCATCCAGCGGGTTGCCGACAATGCTGCCGGGGCCGAGCATCCTGGCGAGCTGTTCCGACGCGTGCGGGCTCAGGGCCGCAAAGTTCAGGCCGGCGGAATAGAACGCGTCGATCAAGAGGCCGCGCTTGCCGCCCGACAGCGACACCGCGGCAAGGCGATTGCCTTTCGGTGGATCGGCATGCACGAAGCACTCCGTGGTCTCGATCAGCTCGTCCAGCCCGCGCACGCGGATCACGCCTTCGCGGGTCGAGATCGCATCGAAGGTCTCGATCGATCCGGCGAGCGCGCCGGTATGCGCCATCGCGGCGGCCCGGCCGCCTTCGGACGCGCCGAGCTTGAGCGCGATCACTGGCTTGCCCGCCGCGCGCGCCGCCTTGCAGGCGTCGCGGAACACCTTCGTATTCCGGACGCCTTCGAGATACACCACGATGACGCGGATGCTCGGATCGGCGGCGAAATAGGCCATCAGGTCGGGCGTCTCCAGCCCGGATTCGTTGCCCGTCGTGACCATGTAGCCGACGCCGACGCCGCGATCCTCCAGCGCCTGGCGGATCGCCATCACGATCGCGCCGGACTGGCCGGCGACGGCGACGGGTCCCTGCGCCATGGTGACGATGCGGTCGTCAATATTGGTGAACAGGTTCTCGCCGGCGCTTAAGTTGCCGAGGCAATTCGGGCCGGTGACCGCAAGCCCGGTCTCCTTGATCGCCTGCTTCAGCTCGACCGCAAGCCGCTGGCTCTCCTCGTCCTGCAATTCGCTGAAGCCTGATGTGACGATGGTCGCCGATCGCGCGCCGGCGGCGGCCGCGTCGCGGATCACCTGCACGGCAAAGCGCGCCGGCACCAGCACCAACACGTGGTCGGGCTTTTCGGGCAGGCTGGCAAAGTCCTTGTAGCAGGTGACGCCCCAGATCGTTTCGCGCTTGGCGTTGATCGGGAACAAGCCGCCGGCATACTTGTATTTGATCAGGTTGTTCCAGATCCGCTCGGCGTAGTTGCCGGGCTTGTCGGTGGCGCCGACCAGCACGATGTTGCGCGGGTGCAGCATCGCGTGAATGCTCTTGACGATGTCGCTGGCATCAAAGGGCGGCGTCCATTTGGAGGAGGGATGAGACGCGGTGCTTGCGAGAGCTTCCATGGAGCCTGCCCTTATCCTTGTCTTTGTTGTCTTTGTTTCCTCTGGCCGACGGTCGATCGCCGTTGGTCCCGATTGTCATTGTTTTTATGGCGCAGGAAAGAGGGGCGTGACAACTCACGCCGGCGCACATCAGGGCATCGCATCGCGATATCCCGGCAGGCGCAAAATTCATGGACTGGATCAGGAACCCGGTTCGGTCAGGGTGGCATGCAGCAGATAGCGGTCCGGGCCGGATGTCAGCGCGTCGAACGGCCAGCAGGTCGACAGCACCAGCTCATGCTGATCCGTCAGGGGATCGATCCCGGATTGATCGAAGCGGACGATGGCGCTGCGATCGGCCCGATAGCGAAATGTCCTGCCGTCGCTTCGCGTGACATCGATCTCGTCACCAATAGCGACATCCTTCAGGAAGCGAAAATGGGTGTCGCGATGCGCGGAGTACACCGCGACGCCGCGCTCGCCGGCATCGACCGTCTGCTCGAGGTGGCCGGGACCGAAGGCCAGCGCCTGACCGCTGCTGCCGGCCAGCGCGATCGCGGAGGCGTGGAGGCGCTTCACCTCGATCCGGGCAACCGGCCAGGTATCGGCCCAACTCCACGGCTTCACGGGATGTCCGGTGGCGATGGTTGTTTCGAATGCGCGCTCCAGCAGCATCTGCGCGAGCAGCGCCTTGGCATGGATGTAGGCGCCCTGGCCGAACAGGATCAGGCCGATCAGCGCGAGGACTGCGGGGGCGACGAAGCGGGGCATCTGGCGCTCCTCGTGATTGCGAGCGAAGCGAAGCAATCCATCGCGCGGCATATGCGGGACCATGGATTGCTTCGTCGCTTCTCGCAATGACGGCTGGAGAGAATAACTGCGCGCGCGGTCCTTGGGGACGGGTGAAGGCCGCGCGCGCTCTTGAAAGAGGAGGTCGGGGGCGCCTCCTCCTTTCATCCGACGTCAGTTGGGCGACATCTGACGCCGGTTGAACACCAGCATGAACAGGCTGACCATGAGCAGGATCACGCCCGCGATCATTTTCAGCTCGGCATCGGTTGCGGTCTTCGGGAGCTGGACCGTGGGGGCAGCAGTGACCACCGGCACCGGCCGCTTTAGCGCTGCAACCTGCACCTTGCCATCGCCTGCGTCGGCGCGGCGTTCGGTTGGGGCGAGCGGTGCGTGCGGACGCTCGCCGAACACCTTGGCGAAGTCCCAGCCGGCGGGCAGGTTGAGCGGCAGCTCGGCGAGCTTCAGCGGCTCATCCTCGGGACGGCTCGGTGTCTTGTCGACGGCGACGAGGCTGGTGAGTCTTGTCACGAGTTGATGCTCCAGGGCGAGCGCCAGGATCGTCTTGTCGGCGTCCTCGGGACTCACCTGGCGCGTGGTGCGCGCGACCTCGGCATCGGCAATCTTGCGGCGCGCCCACAGTTTCGAGAGGCCCTTGCCTTCGGCGGCATTCGCGAGCGGCAGCGTGACGCTCCAGGGGCGGTCGCCAATGCGGCCCTTGATCTCGACCGAGCCGGCGAGCCTGTCGAGCCTCGCGGCAAGCACCAGCGGCTCGTCACGATAAACGTCCGGGATCGCCGAGGGCGTCAGATCGGCCGTCGCCTCGGAGAACTTTGAAGAGAGGTTGGTCACGGCCGGGTTCTCCAGCTTGGCGAACAGGCTGCGCATGCGCTCCTCGACCTGCTCGACCGACCCGATATGGGTGAAGGTGCCGCGGCCGAGCTCGGCGGCGCGCGTCATCAGATAGGTGTTGGGCGCCGAGCCGATCCCGACCATGAACACCCGCGAGCGGCCGCGCAGCGCGCTGATGGTCTCGAACAATTGCTGTTCGTTGCCGACGGCGCCGTCGGTCAGGAACACGACCTGGCGGACATAGCCGGCATCGTCATGGTTGGTGTCGGATAGCGCCGCGCGCATCGCCGGCAGCATCTCCGTGCCGCCGCGGGCCTGCAACGCGCTGACAAACGACGTCGCGTTGGCGATGTTGCCGCTCGTTGCGGCGACCGGCGTCGGAAACAGCACATCCATGGTGTCGTCGAAGCGGATCACGTTGAAGCGGTCGGTCGGCTGCAAGCGGCCGAGCGCGTAAGTGAGGCTCGCCTTGGCCTGGATGATCGAGGTGCCACCCATCGAGCCGGAATTGTCGATCACGAAGATCACCTCGCGCGGCAGCGGCTTCTCGCTCGCCTGCTCCACCGAAGGCGGGGTGACGAAGGCGAGCAGGTAGTCCGAATTGCCGACATGCTCGCGGAACAGTCCGACCGACGGCGCCGTTTCGGCGGCCGGCTTCCAGGTCAGCTCGAAGTCGCGATCCGCGGGCACCGGGCCTTCGGCCAGCTTGATGATGCGCGTGGCGCTGTCGGGGCTCTCGATGTTGACTTTGTGAAAGGCGCTCTTCACCTCGCCGAGCGCAAAGCCTGCCTGCAAATGCACCGTGATGTTGGTCGGATTGATCGGGGCACTCTCGGCGGGATCGAGCACCGGCGGCGAGATGCGGTCGCGATCCGGGACCGGATCGGTCGCCGTGCTGCCCCAGCCGCCGCCGTCGGCGCGCAGGTCGACGCTCTGCACCACCGGCTGCGGATTGTAGCGCGGGCCGACCACCATCGGCACCCGCAGCGAGAACTCGTTGCCGTTCTGCTGCACCGGCTCCTGATATTCGATCTGCACCAGCACGGTCTCGCCGGGGCCGATATTGGCGACCGAGTTTGTGAAGATGTTCGGCCGGTCCTGTTCGGTGAGCGCGGCTTTCTGGCCGTTCTGTTTGGCCTGCTCGTAGATGGCGCGGGCTTGCTGCCGCTCCTTGATATCGCCGACCACGACGTGGTTGCCGACCACCATCTTCAGCGTGTCGACGGCGCTGCCGGCCGGCAGCGGATAGACATAGGTCGCCTCCATCCAGTGCTGCGTCGGGTTGCGGAACAGCTGGGTGACGCGGGCGCGCACCGTCGGGCCCGACACCGTGAGATCGACATCGACGCCGAGCCGCATTGCCTCGGCATAGCCGTCGTCGGTCTTGAGCAGCAGCGAGCCGGAGCGTGCATCGGCCGGCCGCAACACGGCCTGCTGCGGCTGTTCCGCCGACCACACCGGATCGAAGCTCAGGAACAGCGCCGCAAAGCCGATCACCAGCGCGGCGACGCCTTCGACCAGGAAGAACAGCAGGATGCGCATCCGGCGCGACAGCCGCATCCGCCGGCTGCTCTGACTTACATCGCAAATCGTCATTTTCATCACTCCCGAGCGAGGTGTTCGCTGCCCCGCAATCATGGAGAGCGGGCGTTTTGGCGCGAGCAGAATGATCGGCAATGATTGGCCGCGGCCCGGCGCGGTCAGCCGGCGGTCGCGACGGGTTTGTGCGGTTTTGTGATGGCTTGTCCGGTCTGCTAGACTGGGACAATCGATCAGGGAATCGAAGGGAATTCGATGTCGACGCCGGACAAGCAGCTTTCCGCCGAGCAAAGCCGGCAAGTGGCGGAGACCATTCGGGAAGAAATCGCGCGCCGCCGCATCTCGCGGCAGGCGCTGGCCGAAGAGGCAAAGCTCAGCCTCTCCACCTTGGAAAAGGTGCTCGGCGGCCGCCGCCCGTTCACGCTCGCGACCACCGTGCGGCTGGAGCAGGCGCTCGGCGTCTCCCTGCGCAAGCTGCCAGCGGCCAGTGCTCCGGCCCCCATCGTCGAAGCGAATGGCGAGATCGCGCCGGATGCGCTGGGAGCCTATGCGCGCCGCGCAGTCACCTGGATCGAGGGCGTCTACGTCACGGTGCGCCCGTCCTTCGGCGAGAAGGATGCCGTCTATGCCTATCGCACCGAGATCGCCTGGGACGCTGCGGTGTCATCGCTGACCTTCCGCGAGGGCGAGCGCCTCGATGCCACCTACGCGCAGTTCGGCGAGGTCGCCGTCCCCAACCAGTCGGGCTTCATCTATCTCGTCACCAACCGGCACGGCCAGCATCGCCTGATCACGGTGTCGCGTCCGCGCATCACCGGCGAGATGTACGGCATCATCACCACATTGCTTGCCGGCCGCGGTTCGCTGCTGACGCCGATCGCGGCGCCGATCGCTTTCCTGCCGGCGAAGAACCTGCCCAATCCAAGCGTCGGCCGGGTCTCGGGCGGCGATCCGAATTACGACGTCTATCGCGAGCATCTGCGGCGGACGATCGATGAGCCGTTTGCGATCTTCATGCCGGGATAAAGTATCGAGCCCAGCGACGGTGGATGGCGCGAGGCTGGAGCGGGATGAGTTTGGGTTGAATCGACTCGCGGCGGCTTCGGTCGACCTCTCCCCGTCGGGGAGAGGTCGGATTGCATCGTCAGATGCAATCCGGGTGAGGGTGGTGCTTGCGCTCTCGATAGACCGTAACACCTCACCCGATTTGCTGCGCAAATCGACCTCTCCCAAGGGAGAGGTGACCTCCGCTGCTGTTTCAGATCGAGCTAGTCCCATCATGCTTTAAAGCGCGATGAGAGGTGAAGCACCACCCCGCTCCAGCTTAATCGTATCTCATCACGCTTTAGGCCGGCCGCGGGCTCGTCGGTGCGACGACCCCGGCGAGCAGCACGGCCAGGATACCGGTCAGGAAAATGCCATCGAACGTGCCGGCCCCGCCGATCGAGGCGATCGGCGCGCCGAGGCTGCCGATCTTGCCGAGGTTCAGGAGGTCGGCGCCGAGCAGCGTTCCCATCGAGCCGCCAATATAGGCGAGGGGCGCGGCGTATTCGCGTGACAGCAGCAAGGCGAGGATTGCAGTCGCGATGACCGGAACGAACACGGGAACGGCGATCCCGATTCCCTGCACCGGCGTCGCGCTGACATGCACGATGAACGCAATGACCGCTACGGCGATCGCTGCCCTGAGCCAGAGCTGATAGCGAAGCACGAGATAGGTGGACATCACGGTGGGAATCACCGCGCCGCCGACATTCACGGCGAGGATCGTGCTGGGTGACATCACATAGGGCACGACATAGCGCATGCCGAAGAAGTCGACGATCTCGCCCGATCGCACCGGCGGTCCGGGCAGCACCGTGATCGGAATGTTGAAATAGCTGCCGATCAACGAACCGAACAGCAGCAACAATGCGACCCCCGGACCGACGCCGAGACGCATATAGGCATATCTGAGGATGCGAAGCTGGATCAGGATCACCAGCGCCACGGCCACCAACACCAGGATCGAGAAGAATCCCGGCGTCAGTGGCAAATACTGAACGTTCGAATCCATCGGCCTCGCCGGTTGGTCTTGACTTTCTCTGTGTTCTTAGTTGGGAACTCCAACAGCGGATCACAAGGACAGGTCAGAGACCCGTCATCCTGAGGAGGCGCGCAGCGCCGTCTCGAAGGATAGACGGCCCCCGATGCGTCGACCGGGAGAGAGCCGGGCCGTCGACCCTTCGAGACGGCCGCTGCGCGGCCTCCTCAGGGTGACGGGTCCATGTTCGTCATTGCGAGCCAACGGGTCGCGCGAATGCGCGCCCGATGACAGGCTCCGCGAAGCAATCCATCGTGCTGCGTATGCGGACGAATGGATTGCTTCGTCGCTTCAGCGCAAAATTGCTTTGCAATTTTGTCGCGAGCTCCTCGTGCTGACGGGCTGCAAAGATTCACAGCCTCTCAGGGTGACGGTGAGAGAGCGTCGCTGCGTGGCCATGGCGGCCTAGCTTCAAGCCGCGGCAATTACGGGGAGCTCGACAAGAACGAAGCCGCCCGGATAGGCGGCTTCGCGACACTCTGACGTTTGGTCGTTGACCGAATGGCCCCTAGCCGCCGGTCTCCGCGCTGATGATGTCGCCGAACAGCTCCCACTGCCCGTTCTTGAACCGCATCATCTTGAGCTGCTCGATCGGGGCGAAGTCGGTGGCGCTGGTGTTGACCCTGATGCCGGGGATCAGCGTGTCGGGCGTGAAGTCCTTCAGGCTCGCGGCCTGCTTCATCACGTTTTCCCGTGTGAGATTGTCGCCGCACTGCTTCAGCACCTGCACCATGGTCTGCGCCGCGGCATAGCCATAGACCAGATTGGCGTCGGAGATGTTGGCGCCCGGCATGTACTTCTCGATGAAGGCCATGAACTTCTTCATGCCCGCATCATCCTTCCATTGCGGGTCGGAGGCGTCCTTCAGATAGCCGGCCGACAGCACGCCTTCGGATGCTTCGAGGCCGGCGGGCTTCATCACCGCACCGATCGAGATCGAGACGTCGGTCATCACCTGCATCGGCTTCCACTGCAGCTCGGCGATCTTCTTGATCGCCTGCGCGGCGAATTTCGGCGTCGAGATGTTGACGAACACGTCGGCGCCGGTCTCCTTCAGCTTGACGATGTGGGAATCGATCGACGGTTCGGTGGTCTCGTAGCTTTCCTCGGCGACGATCTTGGCGGACGACTTGCCGAGGACCTCCTTGAGGCCGGCGAGGTAGTCCTTGCCGAAATCATCATTGGCATAGAAGATCGCGACCTTGGCGTCCGGCTTGGTCTGGAGGATGTACTTCCCGAAGATCCGCGCCTCGACGCGATAGCTCGGCTGGAAGCCCATGGTCCACGGGAATTCCTTCGGATCGTTCCACTTGCTGGCGCCGGTGGCGAGGAAGAGTTGCGGCACCTTCTTGGCGTTGTGATACTTCTGCACCGCGGTCTGGGTCGGCGTGCCCAGCGCATTGAACACCAGGAACACCTCGTCGCTTTCGATCAGCTTGCGGATCTGCTCCACCGTCTTCGGCGGCGAGTAGCCGTCGTCATAGGAGATCCAGTTGATCTTGCGGCCGTTGATGCCGCCCTGATCGTTGATCATCTTGAAATAGGCTTCCTCGGTCTTGCCGATGATGCCGTAGGCGGAAGCCGGACCGCTATAGGCCTCGACATTGCCGATCTTGATCTCCGTGTCGGAGGCGCCGGTGTCGTATTTCTTTTGTGCGAAAGCGGCCTGGGTCGAGAGCAGGCAGAGCGCCGTAGCAGCCGCAAGCAGCGACAGTTTCTTGGTTATCATAAAGGCATTTTCCTCGATTTGATTTTGGTTGGGGACTTACGCAACTCGCCCGTGACCGGTCCCGATCGACGGTTACGGGGCAACTCGTTTGCGGGATCACGCCGCCGTATCGGTCGGCTTCGGCTGGCTGAACTGCTGCCGGAGCGTCGGCTTATGAATTTTGCCCGTCGCATTGCGCGGCAGGGCGTCAATAAATTCGATCAGCCGCGGGCACTTGAAGCGCGCCAGATTGGCCTGGCAATGGGCGTGAACCTCGGCCGGTGTCAGCGAATGGCCAGGCTTCACGGCAATGATCGCCATGCCGACCTCGCCCCATTGCTCGTTTGGGATGCCGATCACCGCGGCTTCGGCCACGGCCGACAATTGATGCAGCACGCTCTCGACCTCGGCCGGATAGACGTTCTCGCCGCCGGAGATGTACATGTCCTTCCAGCGATCGACGATGTAGTAGAAGCCGTCCTCATCCATCCGCGTGGCGTCGCCGGTATGCAGCCAGCCGTCGGTGAAGGAGGAGGCGTTGGCGTCCGGCCTGTTCCAGTAGCCCGGCGTGATGTTCGGTCCCTTGACCCAGAGTTCGCCGAGTTCACCGACTGCTGCGTCGGCGCCGTCGGGCCGCACAATCCTGACTTCCGTATGCAGCACCGGTTTGCCGGACGAGCCCGCCTTGCGCGCTGCATCCTCGCGGTCGAGCACCATCACGGCCGGCGAGGTCTCGGTCATGCCGTAGCCCTGCTGCAACGCGACGCCGCGCGCTTCCCAAGTCTTCAGGAGCGGCACCGGCATCGGCGCGCCGCCAACCCCGCCGACGATCAGGCGGCTGAAGTCCGTGGTCGCGAACGCCGGATGCTGGGCCATGAACTGGTAGATCGAGGGCACGCCGAAGAGCACGTTGATGCCCTGCGCGGGATCGCTGATCAGCCTGAGCGCCTCACCCGGATCGAACACGCGCATGATCAGCACGGTGCCGCCGGCATGCAGCACCGGGTTGGTATAGCAGTTCAGCCCGCCGGTGTGGAACAGCGGCAGCACCGTGAGCAGCACGGACGACGGCGAGATATAGGCCGGGCCGCCGAGATTGACGCAATTCCAGAACGTCATCCCGTGCGTGATGATCGCACCCTTGGGCTGGCCCGTGGTGCCGGAGGTGTACATGATGGTCGAGATGTCATCGAGCATCACCTCCTCGAACCGCGCGAGTGGCGTCGCTTGTGCGATGCCGGCCTCATACGACCCGCCCGGTCCGAGCCGCAGCGTCGACGCCACATTGCAGAGTTTGGCCACCGCAAGCGCGGTCTCGGCGAGGTCGTCGTCGTGGATCATCACCTTCGGCGAGGCGTCGCCGACGATATAATGCAGCTCGGGGACGGTGAGGCGGGTGTTGAGCGGCAGGAAGATCGCGCCGATCCGGAAGCAGGCGAACTGCACCTCCAGCGTATCGGTGGTGTTCAGCGCGAGCACCGCGACACGGTCGCCGCTGGTGACCTTGAGTTCGTCGCGTAAGTGGCCGGCCAGGCGCGAGACGCGCATGTCGAGCTCGGCATAGCCAAAGCGGCGTCCGCTGGCGAGATCGACAAGCGCGATCTTCTCCGGCGTGCGCCTGCAATGATGCGCGATCCAGTCGTAATAACGAACCGGCACGTTTCCCTCCTCCCGGAACGGCAGTCTTGCGCCGCCTGTTCCTGGCCCAATTGGTGGCATGGATCGGCAGTGGAGGGGGCTTGGCCGGATACTGTCTTGCGTTTAGTGGCTGGAGATGGCCAGGCTGGCCTCGGCCGTGCCGGGACAGCCACTCGACGCAAGTTAGCGATGAGAAATCCGGACATCGTCGGCTGCGGGAATCAACGGAGCGCGCGGATGGCAAACCCATTCTACACCAGCGAGCACGAGGCCTTTCGCGAGGTAATGCGCCGCTTCGTGGCGAAGGAGATTGAGCCTTTCGCCCATCAATGGGATGAGGCGGGTGAGTTTCCCCGGGAGCTCTATGCCAAGGCGTCCGAGATCGGGCTGCTCGGCCTCGGCTTTCCGGAGGAATATGGCGGGGTCGCCGCCGATCAGTTCATGAAGATCGTGGCCTCGCAGGAGCTCGCGCGTGCCGGCGCCGGCGGCGTCAGCGCGAGCCTGATGAGCCACACCATCGGCTCGCCGCCGATCGCGCGTGCCGCGCGGCCCGAGGTGAAGGCGCGGGTGCTGCCGGAGGTGCTGGCGGGCCGGAAGATCTCCGCGCTCGCGATCACCGAGCCGAGCGGCGGCTCCGATGTCGCCAATTTGCGCACCAGGGCGCGACGCGAGGGCGATCATTACATCGTCAGCGGCGAGAAGACCTTCATCACCTCAGGGATGCGTGCCGACTATCTGACGGTCGCGGTGCGCACCGGCGGCGAGGGCGCCGGCGGCGTCAGCCTGCTCTTGATCGAGGGCGATACGCCGGGCCTGTCCCGCACCAAGCTGAAGAAGATGGGTTGGTGGGCCTCCGACACCGCGACCTTGCATTTCGACGCATGCCGCGTGCGGGCCGAGAACCTGATCGGTGAGGAGGGCCAGGGCTTCAAGATCATCATGCAGAACTTCAACAGCGAGCGCATGGGCATGGCGGCCGGTTGCACGGCCTTTGCCCGCGTCTGCGTCGACGAGGCGATCGCCTACGCCCGGGAACGCAAGACCTTCGGCAAGCCGATCGCCCAGCATCAGGTGATCCGTCACAAGATCGTCGACATGGCGCAGAGGGTCGCGGCCTCGCAGGCGATGCTGGAGATGCTGGCATGGCGGCTCGGCCAGGGCGAAAGCCCGGTCGCGGAGATCTGCATGATGAAGAACCAGGCGACACAGACCATGGCTTACTGCGCCTCCGAGGCGGTGCAGATCTTCGGCGGCGCCGGCTTCATGCGCGGCGCCAAGGTCGAGCGCATCTACCGCGAGGTCAAGGTCAACGCCATCGGCGGCGGCACCGAGGAGATCATGAAGGATCTGGCCTCGAGGCAGATGGGATTGTGATCTTTGCGGCAGCGGAACTGGGAGCGAGCGGCTTCCTCCCTGAAAGGCAGCTCTTTCGGCCGCCACCGGCTACTTTGCATGGGGTTGTTTTCAATATTTTTCAGCGCGCCCTGCCCGTTCGGGGGAGCGCGCCTAGGAATGACGAAGGAGAGAGCGTATCACCTCCGGCCATGGACATCCTGCACGCCGGCTTGCGGGGTATGAAGCGAAGGGGGAATGCCTGATGATCACGCTGTACCACTGCGATGCCGCGCGCTCGTTCCGCCCGTTGTGGATGCTGGAAGAGCTCGGGCTGCCCTATGAGTTGAAGATGCTGCCGTTCCCGCCGCGCGTCTTCGCCAAGGACTATCTCGGCATCAATCCGCTCGGCACCATCCCCTTCATGATCGACGGCGAGACCAGGATGACGGAATCCTCCGGCATCTGCCATTACCTCGGCACCAAATATGGACCCTCGCCGCTGATCGTCGGCATCGACGAGCCGGCCTACGGCGCCTTTCTGAACTGGATGTATTTCTCCGACGCCACGCTCACCTTCCCGCAGACGCTGGTGCTGCGTTACAGCCAGCTCGAGCCGGAGGAGCGGCGCAATCCGCAGGTCGCGGGCGACTATGCAAAATGGTTCCTCGGGCGCCTGCGTGCGGTCGAGGCTGCGGCGGCGAATTCCGAATTCCTCTGCGCGGGACGCTTCACCGCCGCCGATATCGCCAACGGCTATGCACTCAGGCTCGCCAGCAATATCGGGCTTGCCAAGGATTTCGGGCCGAATGTCGCGGCCTACTGGGCCCGGCTGCAGCAGCGCGACGGCTATAAAAGGGCGGTGGCTGCGGAGCAAAAAGCCGGGGTCGAACAGAACGTTGCACCAAGGGTGCGGCCCTGATCCTTACCCCCGTCATTGCGAGGAGCCAACGGGTCGCGCGAATGCGCGCCCGATGACAGGCTCCGCGACGAAGCAATCCATACCTCTTCTCCCGCAAGGTGGATTGCTTCGCATCGACAGCAATGACGACATCTTTTATTGGCTCCGTTTCCGGAATTATCTCCTCCAGTGACAGCCCTCGAATTTGCGCTATGGTAGCCGCCATCGCAGTGGCCACAAGAGCCGCGCGAGGAGGAACCGCCATGGACGCCACCGTGCACGCGAAACACCAAGACTCCGGTCACCGGATGCTGATCACGCCGGAACGGGTGTTCTACGCCGGCCTGCTCGGCCGTCCGCGCGAGCGCTGCCCGGGTGCATTCTATGTTTATGTCGCGATCCGTGACGGCCTGCATTTGTCGACCAGCGACGGCCGCCAGTTCCATGGCGAGCTCGCCGTGACCATGCCGAACCTGCGCCACACCATCACCAGCGAGTACCGCTCTGCGATCGCCGTGGTGATCGAGCCGGAAAGCGTACCCGACGGGACCCTCGAAGCCGTCGCTCGTCGGCTGCAAGGGCCGGACTCCGGCCTGTTCGCGAGTCGTATCCGCGCCGCCTATGCGACGCTCGCCGAGATGCAATATCGCGATGCGATCGCGAACGCCGAGTTCGACACCATGTGCTTCGGCGACGCGCTGCCGCAGCGCGTGCTCGACCCGCGCGTCGTGCGCGCGATCGCCCGCATCGGCCGGTTTTCCGGCGAGCCGGTGACCGCGGCCGGCTGTGCGGCGGAAGCGGGGCTGTCGCCGTCGCGCTTCCTGCATCTGTTCAAGGAGGAGACCGGCATCTCGTTCCGCTCGTTCCGCGCCTGGAAGCGCGCGCGGCATCTGCTGCACTTCGCCAACCAGGACATCAACCTCGCGCATCTCGCACAGGACATCGGCTACCCCGATAGCACCCATTTCAGCCACTCGATCCGCCGCTTCTACGGCCTGAAGCCGCGCGCGATCTTCTCCGGCTCGCGCGATCTCGCGATCTATCGCACCGGGCAGGTGGTGAGCGAACCGGTATTGACTTAGAATGTCGTCCCGGCGAAGGCCGGGACCCATACCGCGTGATCTATCCGTGACGCGGGATGGCAGAGGCCTTTTGAAACAATGAGCGACGGTGGTAATGGGTCCCGGCCTTCGCCGGGACGACGCTAGAGATTCGCGCCCTCGATCACCTCGCCGAACCGCAGCCATCCGTCGCCCTCGATCCGCTGCAACTGAAGCTGCCGCAGCGGGTGGTGGTTAGTCGGGCTGGTGTTGACGCGGATGCCGGGCAGCAGCGTCGGCACCTCGATATCCTTCAAGCTGTTCGCCTGCGCCATGATGTTGTCGCGGCTGAAGTTGCCGTTGCATTGCTCGAGCACGATCTTGAGCACCTGCGCCACCGTGTAGGCATAAAGGTTATAGCCTTCCTTCGGATTGCCGTCGGGGAAGTACTTCGCCATGAACGCGAGGAAATCCTTCACGCCGGGGTCATTGGTCCAGACCGGATCGGCCACGTCCTTCACATAGGCCGACGAAATCGTGCCCTGCGCCTTGTCGAAGCCGACCGGTGCGATGGTCGACGAGATCGAGGCGGCGCCGCTGGCGATGAAGTGCATCGGCTTCCAGCCGAGCTCGTGGATCTTGCGGATCGACTGCGCGGCGAATTTCGCTGTCGTGCCCGAGATCAGCACGTCGGGATTAGCGCCGCGTAAGCTGACGATCTGGGAATCGATCGTGGGGTCAGTGACCTCGTGCGAGGCCACGACGGTCGAGCTTGCGAACCGCTCGCCCAGCACGTCCTTGGCGCCGGCAACGAAATCCTTGCCAAGGTCGTCGTTCTGATAGAGCACTGCGAATTTCGCGTCCTTGTTGCGGCTCAGCGCATATTTGACGAACACCTGCGCCTCGGTACGCGCGCTCGGCGCAAAGCCCATGGTCCAGGGATAGGTCTTGTAGTCGCCCCACTTGTCGCCGTTCACCGACAGGAACAGATGCGGGACCTTGGCGGCATTGATGTATTTGACGACAGCCGAGTTCGGCGCGGTGCCGAGCATGTTGAACAGGAAGGCGACATTGTCGCTTTCGATCAGGCGGCGCACCTGCTCGACCGTCTTCGCCGGATTGAACGCGTCGTCGTAATAGATGTACTTGATCTGCCGGCCGGCGATGCCGCCCTGCTCGTTCAGCATCCTGAAATAGGCTTCCTGGCAGCGCGCCTGCACGCCGAGCGCCGACACCGGTCCGCTGAGTGACGTCGTGCTGCCGATCCTGATCTCCGTCGCGGTGACGCCCGGCGTGTCGTCGGCGAAGGAGGGGCGGAGGCCGGTGAATGCGGTGAGGCCGGCGCCTGCCGCGCCTGCGAGCCATGTGCGCCGGTTGATCGAGACCATGACGTCCTCCCCGCGATGCCGGCTTGTCGTGCCGGGCTTTTGCTCGCCGTAAAGCTAGCGCGCTGCGCTTCCGTCCGTCTTGTGTTGACCGGCTGGTGACGTGTCGCCGCGTGAGAGCATCGGGTTAGCCAGTCAACGCAAGAAGGCGCGGAGACAAATTTCTCATCATGAGGAAATCAGCAGCGCGCGTGCGCTGCAACCTGGACAAGCGACATCATGAGCGACAAGGCCGTCATCACCTGCGCGCTGAACGGCGTGCTGACCGATCCGAAGCAGCATAACGTTCCGGTGACGCCGGAACAGATGGCGCGCGAGGCGAAGGCCGCGTTCAACGCCGGTGCCAGCATCATGCACATCCATCTGCGCCAGCAGGAGCCGAACAAGGGTCACCTGCCGTCGTGGGAGGTTGGTGTCAGCAAGGAGATCCAGCAGGCGATCCGCGAGGCCTGTCCCGGCGTGATCATCAATCACACGACCGGCACCTCGGGTCCGAACTATCAGGGCGCGCTCAACTGCGTGCGCGAGACCCGGCCCGAGATCGCTGCCTGCAACGCGGGCTCGTTGAACTATCTGAAGGTGAAGGCCGACAACACCTGGGCCTGGCCGCCGATGATGTTCGACAATGCGGTCGAGAAGGTGCAAGATTATCTCGATGTCATGCACGAGGTCGGCACAGTCCCCGAATTCGAGTGCTTCGATGTCGGCATCGTGCGCTGCGTTGGCATGTACCGGCAGACCGGCATGTATTCCGGTCCGCTTGAATATAATTTCGTGATGGGCGTCGCCTCCGGCATGCCGGCCGATGCCGAACTGCTGCCGATCCTGCTCAAGTTGAAGGCGCCGGAAGCGCATTGGCAGGTTACGGCGATCGGCCGCGCCGAGATCTGGCCGCTGCACCAGCGCGCCGCCGATCTCGGCGGCCATCTGCGCAGCGGGCTGGAGGACACGTTCTATCTCGGCGATGGCACGAAGGTGACGTCGAACGGACAACTCGTGGAGGCGCTGGCTGTGTGTGCGAGGCGCGCTGGCCGCGATATTGCGAGCCCGGCCGAGGCGCGACGGATTTTTGGGGTCAGGCACTAGCTCTAGGCCGTCGTCATTGCGAGCCAACGGGGTGCGCGAACGTGCGCCCGATGACGGGCTCAGCGAAGCAATCCATCTTGCCGTACGAGGAAAAGAGTGGATTGCTTCGTCGCTGCGCAATGACCGGAACAAGAGGCGCCACGGAGCAAACTTAATGGCCATTATCGAGAACACCATCGCAACCGGCAGTGCCGCCTTCCAGGCCAACCGCGACGGCATGCTGGCGCTGATCGCGCGGATGCGTTCGCTGGAGGAGCGGACGCGCACCGCGTCTGCCGCAGCAAAGGAGCGCTTTCACAAGCGCGGCCAGCTCTTGCCGCGTGAGCGCGTTGCGCTGGTGCTCGATCCCGGTTCACCCTTCCTCGAACTGTCGACACTCGCCGGCTACATGTTCGACGTATCAGATGCCGACAAGAGCGTGCCCGGCGGCGGGCTGATCGCCGGCATCGGCTTCGTCTCCGGCATCCGCTGCATGGTCAGCGCCAATGATGCCGGCATCGATGCCGGTGCGTTGCAGCCCTATGGCCTCGACAAGACGCTGCGGGTGCAGGAGCTCGCGCTGGAGAACAAGCTGCCCTATGTGCAGCTCGTCGAGAGCGCGGGCGCCAATCTGCTGCGCTACCGGGTCGAGGATTTCGTCCGCGGCGGCAACATCTTTCGCAATCTGGCGCGGCTGTCGGCGGCGGGGCTTCCGGTCGTCACCGTCACGCATGGCTCATCGACGGCCGGCGGCGCCTATCAGACCGGTCTGTCCGACTACATCGTGATGGTGCGCGGCCGCACCCGCGCGTTCCTCGCCGGGCCGCCTTTGCTCAAGGCCGCCACCGGCGAGATCGCCACCGAGGAGGAACTCGGCGGCGCCGAGATGCACACCTCGATCTCGGGCCTCGGCGACTACCTCGCCGAAGACGACCGCGATGCACTTCGCATCGCGCGCGACATCATGGCCAAGCTGCCTTGGGACCGACCTCGGGACCGTCCGAAGCCAGAACCAGCCGCGGTCAAGCCGCCGCGCTATGAGGCGGAAGAGCTGCTCGGCATCATGCCGATGGATCACAAGCGTCCCGTCGACATGCGCCAGGCGATCGCCCGCTTCATCGACGATTCCGACTTCACCGAGTTCGGTGCCAATTATGGCCCGGCGACGGTCTGCGGCCACGCCCGTATCGAGGGCCACGCCATCGGGATCATCACCAACAACGGCCCACTCGATGTGCCCGGCGCCAACAAGGCGACGCATTTCATCCAGGCCTGCTGCCAGTCGCGCACGCCGATCCTCTACATGAACAACACGACCGGCTACATGGTCGGCAAGGCCTATGAAGAGGCCGGCATGATCAAGCACGGTTCGAAGATGATCCAGGCGGTGACCTCGGCGACGGTGCCGCAGATCACGCTCTATTGCGGCGCGTCGTTTGGCGCTGGCAATTACGGCATGTGCGGCCGCGGCTTCCATCCGCGCTTCTGCTTCTCCTGGCCCAACGCCAAGACGGCCGTGATGGGCGGCGAGCAGGCCGCCGAGACCATGGCGATCGTCACCGAGGCCGCTGCCGCGCGGCGCGGCAAGCCGATCGAGAAGGAGAAGCTTGACGCGATGAAGGCACAGATCACGGGTGTGTTCGATAGCCAGATGGACGTGTTCTCGACCAGCGCGCGCGTGCTCGACGACGGTGTGATCGATCCTCGCGATACAAGGAGTGTGCTTGCACAGGTGCTTTCGATCTGCCACGAGGCGGAGGGGCGCAACCCGCAGCGCATGCAGTTCTCGGTGGCGCGGCCATGAGCGGTGCAGAAGTGAAGCGGACGCCGTTCTTCAAGATTCTGATCGCCAATCGTGGCGAGATCGCGCTGCGCATCATGCGCACCGCGCGCCGGCTCGGTTATGGCGTGGTTGCGGTCTATTCGGATGCCGATCGCGATGGGCTGCATGTGCGCGAGGCCGATCAGGCGGTGCGGATCGGCGGGGCACTGCCAGCGCAGTCCTATCTCAAGATCGATGCAATCATCGCCGCGGCGAAGGCGAGCGGCGCCAGTGCCGTGCATCCGGGTTACGGCTTCCTTGCCGAGAACGAAGAGTTCGCGCGGGCCTGCCGCGACGCCGGGCTCGTGTTCATCGGCCCGTCGCCGGAGGCGATCCGGGCGATGGGCAACAAGGCCGGCGCCAAAGCGATCATGCGAGAGGCCGGCGTGCCCTGCGTGCCGGGTTATCAGGGCGCCGACCAGAGCGAAGCCGCCATGCTGGCGGAAGCCAAGGCAATTGGTTTTCCTGTCATGATCAAGGCGGTGGCCGGCGGCGGCGGGCGCGGCATGCGGCTGGTGGCGGATGCTGCTTCGTTTCCGGATGCGCTGCGCAGCGCGCGCTCGGAGGCGCAGGGGGCGTTCGGCGATCCGACCGTGATCCTGGAACGTGCGATCGCCGAGCCGCGCCACATCGAAATCCAGGTGTTCGGCGACCGCTACGGCAACGCGATCCACCTCGGCGAGCGCGATTGCTCGGTGCAGCGGCGGCACCAGAAGCTGATTGAGGAGGCGCCGTCGCCGGCCGTAACGCCAGAACTGCGCGCGCGGATGGGCGCGGTCGCCGTGCAGGCGCTAAAGGCGATCGGCTATGAAGGCGCAGGCACGCTGGAGTTCCTGCTCGATCGCGATGGCAAGTTCTATTTCATGGAGATGAACACGCGGCTGCAGGTCGAGCACCCCGTGACCGAGGCGATCACCGGGCTCGATCTGGTCGAGCTGCAGCTTCGCATCGCACGTGGTGAGCCGGTCGGCCTGAAGCAGGAAGATGTCACCTTCGCCGGCCATGCCATCGAGGTGCGGCTCTGTTCGGAAGATGCCGGGCACGATTTCATGCCGCAATCCGGCACGATGGCGTTGTGGCAGGTGCCGGGCGACGCCCGCGTCGAGCACGCGCTGCAGTCGGGCGCGGAGATTCCGCCGTTCTATGATTCGATGATCGCGAAGATCATCAGCCACGGCACCACCCGCGATGAGGCGCGGGGCAAGCTGATCTGTGCGCTGGAGCAGGTCGCGGCGTTCGGCGTCACCACCAATCAGGGCTTCCTGATCGATTGCCTGCGCCATCCGGTCTTTGCCAGGGGCGAAGAGACCACGGCCTTCATCAGCCAGAACCGCGATGCGCTGCTGGCGCTGCGCGCCGACCAAGGCCGCGACGTCGCGCTTGCGGCGTTGCTGCTCTACGTCACCAACCCGCACGCGCCGCCCTGGCAGCGCGGCCGGTCGCTCGCCGCGACCTTTCCGCTCGGCTTGAGGATCGATCTCGGCCACGGGGTGCAGGAGATCGAGATCGTGCGCGAGCGTGACGGCAGCTACGTCGCGAGCCGCAATGGCGATCGCTTCGGTTTCGAGATCGATGAGCTCGGGCCGGACAGCATCCGGTACCGTCGCAACGGATTGATGGAGCAGGCCAGATTCCTGCGCGATAGCGATCGGCTCTTTATCCTGCATCGCGGCGTCACATTGTCGGTCCGCGACCTCACGCTGGCGCCGCCCGAGAGCGCTGCGGCCGCCGGCGGTGACGGCAAGGTCCGCGCCGCCATGAACGGCCGTGTCGTGTCGGTGCTGGTGAAGGCCGGCGACAAGGTCGCCGCCGGCCAGCCGGTGATGACGCTGGAGGCGATGAAGATGGAGCATGTGCACACAGCCGGTGTCGCGGGCACGGTGTCGTCAATCGACGTCGCCGAGGGCGAGCAGGTGACGACAGGGAAGATTGTGGTGGAGATAGAGGCGGCGGCATAAAGACCGTCGTCCCGGCGAAGGCCGGGAGCCATACTCTGCGGCTGGCGTTGTGAACGGGACTCGTCGTTCCAGCGGTATGTAGCAATCAACATCGGTGGTTATGGGTCCCGGCTTTCGCCGGGACGACACCGATTATGAGGCCGCACGCCCCGTCCCGTCATTGAGCCAGCAGGCCACCTGGTGGCCGGTGCCGGCCTCCTTCAACGCCGGACGCTCGGTCTTGCAGCGGTCGATGGCGAAGCGGCAGCGGGTGTGGAAGGCGCAGCCGGAGGGCGGATTGATCGGGCTCGGCACGTCGCCTTCGATCATGGGCGCCAGCCGCTTGGACTTGGGATCGGCGATCGGCACCGAGGCAAGCAGTGCCTGGGTGTAGGGATGGCGCGGGTTGGCGAACAATTCGTGCTTGTCCGATATCTCGACGATGCGGCCAAGATACATCACCGCGACGCGATGGCTGATATGCGCGACCACCGCAAGATCGTGGGCGATGAAGAGGTAGGAGAAGTTCTGCTTGCGTTGCAGGTCGATCAAGAGATTGATCACCTGCGCCTGGATCGAGACGTCGAGCGCCGAGACCGGCTCGTCGCAGACGATCAGGCGCGGACCGAGCGATAGCGCCCGCGCGATGCAGATGCGCTGGCGCTGGCCGCCGGAGAACTGATGCGGGAAGTTCTTCATCTGGTCGGGGCGCAAGCCCACCTGCTGGAACAATTCCGCGACGCGTTCCTGCTTTTTCTTTCCTGTCGCGAGGCCATGCACGGTCAGGGGCTCGCCGACGATGTCGCCTGCCGTCATGCGCGGGTTGAGGGACGCAAACGGATCCTGGAACACGATCTGCATCGAGCGGCGATACGGCCGCAGCGCTGTCTTGCTGAGCGGCGCGATATCCTCGCCATCGAGCTTGATCGCACCGCCGGTCGGCTCGATCAGCCGCAGCACGGTGCGCGCCACAGTGGACTTGCCGCAGCCGGATTCGCCGACCAGGCCGAGCGTCTCGCCCGCGCCAAGCGAGAAGCTGACGCCGTCGACCGCATGCACTGTACCGATTTGCCGGCGCAGCACGCCGCCGCGCACCGCGTAGTGCTTGACGAGATCGGTGACCTCCAGGAGCGGACGCTGCTCGGTCATGATGCCTCCGCCATCTCGCCGGCGCGCCAGCATGCCGCCCAGTGATTGGGCCTCGTCTCCTCGAGCGGCGGATAGGCCTGGCGGCAGCGATCGATCGCGAGCTTGCAGCGCGGCGCGAAGGCGCAGCCGGGCGGTAGCTTGGTCAGCGACGGCACCATGCCGGGGATTTCGGTCAGCCGCGCCTCGGTCTTTGCGCCGAGCCCAATCACCGCCGGCATGGAGGCCATCAGTCCGCGCGTATAGGGATGCAGCGGTGTTTCGAACAGCGCCTCCACGGTCGCTTCCTCGACCTTCTTGCCGGCATACATCACGATCACGCGCTGCGCGGTCTGCGCGACGACGCCGAGATCATGCGTGATCAGGATCAAGCCTGTGCCGAGCCGCTTCTGCAGATCGACGATCAGGGCCAGGATCTGCGCCTGGATGGTGACGTCGAGCGCGGTGGTCGGCTCGTCCGCGATGAGCAGCGCCGGCCGGCAGGCCAGCGCCATCGCGATCATCGCTCGCTGGCGCATGCCGCCGGAGAGCTGGTGCGGATATTCCTGCGCGCGGCGCTCCGGCTCGGGAATCCGCACCAGGCGGAGCATATCGACGGCCTGCTTCCAGGCCTCCTTGTGGCTCGCCTTCTGATGCAGGCGCACCGCCTCGATGATCTGGTCACCGATCCGCATCACCGGATTGAGCGAGGTCATCGGCTCCTGGAAAATCATGGAGATGCGATTGCCCCTGACGTCACGCATCGCGGCCTCGTCGAGGGTCAAGAGGTCGGTGCCTTCCAGCGACACCGAACCGCCGATGATGCGGCCGGGCGGATCCGGCACCAAGCGCATGATCGACAGCGCGCTGACGCTCTTGCCGCAACCGGATTCGCCGACGATCGCCAAGGTCTCGCCGCGGCGGACCGAGAACGAGACGTCGTCGACCGCGCGGAACAGCCCGGAATTGGTGAAGAACACCGTCTGCAGGTTCTTCACCTCGAGAACCGTCTCTGTCGCCATTAGCTCGCTCATCAGCCGCGCTGCCTCGGATCGAGGATGTCGCGCAACGCATCGCCGAACAGATTGGTGCCGAACACCGCAAGGCTGATCGCAATGCCGGGGAAGATCACGAGCCACGGCGCGGTGCGGACATATTCGGCGGCGGATTCCGACAGCATGCGGCCCCAGGATGGGTAGGGCTCGGGAATACCGAGCCCTAGGAACGACAGCGACGCCTCGGTGAGGATCGTCGAGCCGAGTTGGGCGGTGGCGAGCACGATCAGCGGGGCGATGGTGTTCGGCAGCACATGCCGCAGCGCGATCCGCATCTCGCTCATGCCGATCGACTTGGCGGCTTCGACGAAGGGCTGCTCGCGCAGCGCCAGCGTGTTGGCGCGGATCACGCGGGCGACGGTCGGGATCAGCGGGATCGCGATCGCCAGAATCACGTTCGGCAGCGACGGGCCGAGCGCCGCGGTCATGACCAGCGCGAGCACCAGAAGCGGCAGCGATTGCAGGATGTCGGTGACGCGCTGGAACACCAGATCGACCCAGCCGGAGAGGTAGCCGGAGGCAAGGCCAACCATTACACCGAGCGAAGCGCCCAGCGCCGTCGAGCCGATGCCGACCGCAAGCGAAATCCGCGCGCCGTGAATGATGCGGCTCCAGACGTCGCGGCCAAAGGAGTCGGTGCCGAACCAGTGCAGCGCGGAGGGGGCGGCGAGGCGGTGGGCGGAATCGACGCTGAGCGGGTCGTAGCGCGAGATCACGTCGGCGAACAGCGCCATCCACACGAACATCAGCATGATGGCGAGACCGATCGTGCCGAGCATGTAACGTTGCGCGAGGAAGACCAGCCGGCGCCAGCCGCCGGTGGCGTTGGCGCCGGCGCGTCGCAATTCGGCTTCAAAGTTGATCGTCGCCACGTTGTCTCTCTAGTTGAGCATGATCTTTTCGGAAAACCGGTTCCCGCTTTTTCGGACCATGCTAGTCTCCGAACCGGATGCGCGGGTCGATCGCCGCATAGAGCATGTCGACGATGAAATTCACCATCACGACGACGACGGCGATCAGCATCACCAGGTTCTGCACGATCGGATAATCCCGCCAGCGCAGCGCCTCGACCAGGAAGCGGGCGATGCCGGGGATGTTGAACACGGTCTCGGTGACGATCAGGCCGCCGATCAGGAACGCGGCCTCGATGCCGATCACGGTAATGACCGGCAGCACCGCGTTCTTCAGCGCGTGATGGTAGTTGACGGAGGCTTCCGAGGCGCCCTTGGCGCGGGCAGTGCGGATGTAGTCCTGGCGCAGGATCTCCAGCATCGAGGAGCGGGTGATGCGCATGGTCAGCGCCGCGCTGCGGAAGCCGACCGCCATCGCCGGTACGGCGTAGATGGTGAACGCCTCGACCCAGGTCCTCGGGTTCGGATTGAAGATCGGCATGGTGCCGAACATCGAGACCGAGGCCATCAGGATCAACAGACCGAGCCAGAACGCCGGCAGCGACAGGCCGCTCAGGCTGACGACGCGCAGGGTGTAGTCGAGCCGAGAACCCTGATGTACGGCGCTGATCACGCCGAGCGGAATGCCGATCGCGGCGGAGAACAGCAGCGCCAGCCCTGCGAGCCGTGCCGTGATCGGAATCCGGGGCAGGATCTCCTCAAGCGCCGGCTTCTCCGAGACATAGGAATAGCCGAGGTCGCCATGCAGCAGGCCGCCGATCCAGTGCAGATATTGGATCACGATCGGCTGGCTCAGCCCGAGCTCGTGCTCGATATTGGCCTTGTCGGCCGGATCAACGAAGCCCGCCGCGTCGAATAGGATGTCGACGATATTGCCGGGCACCACTCGCAGCAGCACGAAGATGATCACCGAGATCCCGAACAGGGTCACGAGCATCAGGAACAGGCGCCGGACGATATAGGCAAACACCCTTGGATCTCTCCTTTAGTTGCCGACGCGTTACAAGATGACGTTTGCTTGAATTGACACGGACGAGGTCTCCACATCTCCCCAGCGGCGGCAGGGCAATCGCATATGGCGTCTGCGGAGGTTGTCCGCGGGCTCCCTTCGCCTCTCCCGCTTGCGGGGGAGGCCGACGCGTGCGCAGCGCGCGGCGGGTGGGGGCTCTTTCCACGAGACGACTCGCGGAGAGAGCCCCCACCCCAACCCTCCCCCGCAAGCGGGAGAGGGAGCCGACTGCCGATGCCGTTGCGACTCGAATCTCATATGCGATTGCCGCTGCGAGCGGGGAGAGGTCGGCGCAAAGCGCCGGGACCGCAGCTTCCACCGTCGAGCGTAACCCCTCACCCGCGCCTTCGGCGCGACCGCTCCCGATGGGAGAGGTGCAACACGTCGCACGCCAGGCCGACCAATTCTCATCTCGCCTGTGCTTTGCCTCACTTGTCGAGCCAGACGTCTTCGTAACGATAGCCGTTGTAGGAGCTGTTGGACATGACCGTGATGTTCTTCACATAGGGCTGCCAGCAGGTGCCGGTGCGCGCGTGGAAGATGATCGGACGCGCGACGTCCTCCTGCAGCTTCTTGTCGATTTCCCAGACCAGCTTCTTGCGCTTGTTGATGTCGGTCTCGGCCGACTGCTGGTCGAACAGCTTCTCGATGTCCTTGTTGCAGTAGTTGGTGTAGTTCCGCTCCGAGCCGCAGGCGTAGTTCTCGTAGAAGGATTGATCGGGATCGTCGACGGCATTGCCGGTCAGGTTGAGTCCGAGCGTGTAATCCTTGCGCGCGACCTTCGGGAACCACTGCGCGGTGTCGACGACGTCGAGCTCGGCATCGATATAGATGCTCTTGAGCTGGTCGATCAGGATGATGGCGGGATCGCGATAGACCGCGATGTTGCGCGTCGACACCTTGATCTGCAGGTGCTTGTCCGGGCCATAGCCCGCCTTCTGCATCAGCTTGCGCGCTTCCTCGCGGTTCTTCTCGATGTCGGGGCCGTAGCCGGGGATCGACTCCAGCATCTCCTTCGGCATCGCCCACAGCCCGGCCGGGGCCGGCTCCATGGTGCCGCCGATGTCGCCCTGGCCCTCGAACATGATCTGGATGAAGGCCTTGCGGTCGAGCGCCAGCGCCAGCGCGCGGCGGACGTCGATATTGTCGAACGGCGGCGCGCTGGAATTGACGATGATGTTGGTGGAGACGTTGTTCGGTTCCACCACACACACCGCATTCGGCGCCTGCGACTTGACGTCCTTGAGCAGCGGGATCGACACCTCGGTCGGGAACGTCATGTCGAACTTGCCGGAGACGAAGCCGAGGATCGCGGTCGAGCGGTTCGGGATGATGGTGAACTCGATGCCGTCGAGATAGGGCAGACCCTTCTTGAAGTAATCGGGGTTCTTGACGAGCTTGATCGACTCGTTGGCCTTGAACTCGACGAACTTGAACGGTCCGGTTCCGATCGGCTTTGTGCGCATCTCCGCCGGAGAGACGTGGCAGGGATAGATCGGCGTGTAGCCGGAGGCGAGCAGCGACAGCAGCGCCGGCTGCGGCCGCTTCAGGTTGAACGAGGCCTCATAGTCGCCGTTGGTGGTGATGTCGTTGACCTGCTCGTACCAGGCCTTGCGCGGGTTCTGCCGGAACTTGTGCGGCGATTTGCCCATCAGCATGTCGAAGGTGCATTTGACGTCGGCCGAGGTGAACGGCTTGCCGTCGTGCCACTTCACGTCCTTGCGCAGCTTGAAGGTCAGCGTCTTGTTGTCGCTGCTCCAGGCCCAGCTTTCCGCGAGCTCGGGCCGGATGGTGTCGACGCTGTTCTGGGCGATGTGCTGATCGAAGATGACGAGATTGCTGAAGATCGGCATGAACGGCACGTTGACCGAATAGGTCGCGCCCTCGTGGATCGAGGCGCTGCCGGGGCTGTCGCGGTGATAGATCCTGAGAATGCCACCCGATTTCGGCTCGCCGGCATGTGACACGCCGCTGATCGCCAGAACAGACAACACCGCGACGGCCAGCGCTTGCACGCTCCGCATGGTCCCCTCCACAAATTTCGGTCTCAATGGCCGATTGGCATTGACGATACCATGGTGAGGCTGTCGGGCAACCGGCGAGGGACGTGTGGGAATTGGCAATTCGGATGACGCCCTGACATTAAAATTTCCATGGTCCGGGAATATTGGCGCCGACGCACCGCGTTTGCGGCTTGTTTGGCCATGCAGCGGCGAATTTCCTTTCGGTTCCTGCGCAGGGCATCGCTGTGCATTGAATGATGTCGCATGCGATCAGCGACAGTTTGTCGCCGAGCTGAATCTTCAGCACCGGTCACGGTGCCGTCATCAATCTCATTCTTGTCCTCACTCCGCCGCCTGCGACGTCGGCAGGCGCATAGCGGGCACGCCGTCGGCATCGGTTGCCGAGATCGTGGTGCGGATCATCAGGCGGCCCTCATGCGCCGGCCATGGGCGGCCGCGATGCATGGTGGCGCGGTTGTCCCACATCACGACGTCGCCTTGCTTCCATTGATGCAGATAGCTGACGCCGGGCGCCGTCGCGACTTCGGTCAATTGCTCGATCAGCGCCTTGCCGGCTTCGGCATCCATGCCCTCGACGCCATAGGCATGGGAGGCGAGATAGAGTGCGCCGCGGCCATTGACGGGATTGCGCCAGACCATGCGCCAGCACACGGGCGGCAGGGCATCGACCTCCTCGGATGTTGCGAGGCCCGCGGCCACCTTACCGCGCGAATGCGCATAGGAGTGCCAGGCGAACGAGTTTTCCAGCCGCTTGGCGAGGTCCTTGTCGAGCCGCTCGAAGGCCAGGCGCGTGGAGACGAATTCGGTCTCGCCGCCATGCTCGGGAATGATGCGCGCCGAGAGGATCGAGGTCAGCGCCGGCACGCGCTTGAAGGAAGAATCGGTGTGCCAGAGCTGGTTGGCTTTGGCGCGCAATTGTTGCCGGTGATCCGCCGGCACCACGTTGCCGTCGGGGCCGAAAGTCGAGAGGATCACGAAATGCGAGCCGGTGCCCATCGAGCCGACCTTGGTCACCTCGGGCGGGCCGAAGCGGCGCGAGAACGCGAGCTGGATCTTGTCATCGACCTCCTGGCCACGGAACACCAGCACCGAATGTTCCTCGAACGCCGCGCGCACCGCCGCATAGGCGGCATCGCTGCTTGCGACATCGGCAAGCGTGACGCCGCGCAGTTCGGCGCCGAAGCCGGCCTGCAGAGGGATCACATCCATCGGCACATCCTCCCTTTTGTTGTTATGGCGAGCCTAGGGGAAAGGCCGGGGCCCGACAATGCGCGCGCCGGTCGGGTCTGGTTTGCAGCGACCTTGGTGGGTTGCGGCCTGCAATGCGTCCGGCGAAACGCCGCCCGGCGTCTCACCCCAGCGCGATCAATCCGTGCCGCGTGCGACGGTCGGCGATCTCGATGCGATGGGTGATGAATGCGAACAGCGCCCAGCTCGAATGGAACGCGACGCCGGCCAGCACGACGACGGGGCCGGGAATCGGGCCGATCGCGGCGCGATCCCAGATCTCGCTCATCGCGGTGAGCGGCGAGGGGTGGATCGCCAGCTTGCCGTAATAGGCGATGGCCTGGATCGCGAAGATCCAGCCGTAGGTCCGTCGCAGTCGCCGTCCGATCGCACGGGCATAGCTGATGTGGTAGCTGGGGTTGCGGTAATCGTTGGCCAGCAACTCGGTCCAGCCCGAGTTTGGCGAGGGACCTTCGCCCCGGATCATCGGCGCATAGAAATCGGTTTCGAGCAGCCGCGCACGGGCGCGCCAGACGTTGAAGTAGCGGTAGCGGCGCGCCTCAAACAGCAGGAAGACGGTGACGAGCAGGCCGACCAGCACCATCGGCAGCGGCGATGCTTCCGTGCTGCTGTAGGTCGCCGACAGCGCGATCCCGGTGGTGACCACCGCCCAGTTGGTCGAGCTGTCGAGGCGGGTGCGCCACACCGTGCTGCGGTAGACCTCGCCGCGATAGAGGTGGGCGAGCGCGCCGATCTCGGCGGCGGTGAATTCGAGCCTTCCGGCCTGTAACGGCTCCGGCTCGCGCGGCTGGGGCGACGGCATGGCGGCCTCCGGCGAAGCTGGCTTGCGATTGCAGAGCATAGCCCGAAATCCGCGCGACGGGCGAGTCCGTTGCGCGCCGCCGTCTGCCCAATCGAACTGGTTGGCCTCGCCGCGCCGCCTTGGTCACACGATCCGCGAGGTCTTGTTGCCCCAATAGCGGTCGCGCAGCAGGCGCTTGTACAGCTTGCCGGTCGGCAACCGCGGCAGTTCGGCCTCGAAATCGACCGAGCGCGGCACCTTCTGTCGCGACAGCGATTGGGCGCAGAACGCGATCAGCTCCTCCGCCAAGTCTGGTCCGGGCGCAATGCCCTCGATCGGCTGCACCACCGCCTTCACCTCTTCGCCGAGGTCGACATTGGGTACGCCGAACACGGCGGCGTCGGCGACCTTGGGATGGGTGATCAAGAGGTTCTCACACTCCTGCGGATAGATGTTCACCCCGCCCGAGATGATCATGAAGGTGGCGCGGTCGGTGAGATAAAGGAAGTTGTCGTCGTCGACATAGCCGACGTCGCCGACCGTGCTCATGCTGCCGTCCGCCGACCTTGCCTCGCTGGTCTTGGCGGGATCGTTGAAATATTCGAACGGCGTTGCGGTCTTGAACCACACCGTGCCGGCGGTGCCCTTCGGGCAGGGCTTCATGTTCTCGTCGAGGATGTGCAGGTCGCCGAGCAGCACCTTGCCGACGGTGCCGCGATGCGCGAGCCACTCCTCGCTGTTGCAGGCGGTGAAGCCGAGCCCCTCGGTCGCGCCGTAATATTCGTGGATGATCGGGCCCCACCATTTGATCATGTCGTCTTTCACCAGTGCCGGGCAGGGCGCGGCGGCATGGATCGCGACCTCCAGCGACGACAGATCGTAGCGGCTGCGGACCTCCTCGGGCAGTTTCAGCATGCGCGAGAACATGGTCGGCACGAGCTGGCTGTGGGTGATGCCCCATTTTTCGATCAGCGCGAGGTAACGCTCGGGATCGAAGCTCTCCATGATGACGGCGGTGCCGCCCATGCGGATGGTGAGATTGACCGCCGCTTGCGGCGCCGAATGATAGAGCGGCGCCGGCGACAGGTAGACCATGCCTTCGCGGTAGTGCCAGAGCTTGATCAGAAAATCGAACAGCGGCAGGTTCTCTGACGGCGGCTGCTCCGGCAGTGGCCGCAGGATGCCCTTCGGCCGGCCCGTTGTGCCGGAGGAATAGAGCATCGCAGTTCCCGCATATTCGTCCGCGATCGGCGTGATCGGCAGGCCGGCCGTGGCCTCCTGCAAGCCGACGATGCGCTCGCTTTCGCTTTCGCCATCGACGACGATGCAGAGCTCGACCTGCGGACATTCCTTCAGCGCCTCGCGCGCGACCTCGAGCTTCAGCTTCGAGGTGATCAGGATGCGCGACTGGCTGTTGGTGAGGATGTAGGCGAGCTCACCCGCGGTGAGGAAGGAATTGACGCAGGTGAAGTAGAGGCCGGAGCGTTCTCCCGCGCCGCAGGCCTCGAGGTAGCGGTTGTTGTTCTCCATGAAGATCGAGTAGTGGTCGAGCCGCCTCAAGCCGCGGTTGCGGAACAGGTGCGCGAGCCGGTTGCTGCGCGCCTCCAGCTCACGATAGGTGACGGTCTCGCCGGTCCCGGCCATGATGAAGGCGGGTTGCAGCGGGCGCAGGTAAGCATGCTTGCCGGTGTACATCGAACTCCCAATCCCCCGTCGTGCTCTACATTCTGACGCGTTCTCGTCACTCTAGCTTGCTCGAAAACGCGCTAGGCGGCCATCACCAGGATCTCGCGGACCTGGGACGCATCGTCGATCTTGCGGGGATTGCGCGGTACCCAGGGTGTTCGCATCGCCTGTGCGGCGATGTTGTCGAAATGCTCCGGACCGACGTGAACCTCGCGTAGGCTGCGCGGCATGCCAAGGTCGCGGATGAAGCGGTCGAGCACGTCGCCGGCGTCCTCGCCGGGATGGCCCATGGTGGCCGCGACCAGCGCCTGGCGGTCGGCGTTGTCGCGCTTGTTCCAGCGCATGACGGCCGGCAGCATCACGCAGGACGTATAGCCGTGCGGCACGTCGTGCACGGCGCCGAGCACGTAGCCGATGCCGTGGCTCGCGCCCATCGGCACGCCGGAGGCGAGCGGGCCGGTCGACAGCCAGGTGCCGATCTGGCAATCCATCCGCGCCTCGATGTCCCGCGGATTGGCCTTCACCCGCGGCAGGCCGTGGGCCAGCATCTCGAGGCCCTTGATCGCCTGCGCATCCCCGTAGGGATGTGCCTCGCGCGAGCAGATGCCCTCGACGCAATGGTCGACCGCGCGGACGCCGGTCGAAAGAAACAGCCAGTCCGGCGTGTGCACCGATAGTTCCGGATCGAGGATGGTGGCGCGCGGCATCACCAGCGGATGGCTCAGCATCTCCTTTTGCCGCTTGGCCTCATTGGTGACGCCGGCGATCGAGGAGTACTCGCCGCCGGCGATCGTGGTCGGCACGCTGATCTGGCGCACGGCCGGGGCCTTCATCTCCGGCGAAACGCCGCGGCGGGTGCGGATCCGGTCGATGCCGTCCGACGTGGTGATGTTGTTGGCAAGGCAAAGCTGCACCGCCTTGGCGCCGTCGGTGATCGAGCCGCCGCCGACGGTAACGATCAGGTCGGCCTTGGCGGCGCGCGCCTGTTCGGTTGCTGCGATCACGGCGGCGCGCGGCGTGTGCGCCGGCATCTTGTCGAAAACGCCGACGCAGCGCGGTCCCAGCGCGTTCCGGATCCTCTCGATCTCGTCGGTTTCGCGGTGCAGCGTGCCGGATACCATCAGAAAGGCGCGCCGCGCGCCAAGCCGGTCCAACTGCTCGACGATGGCCTCGCGGGCCGGGCGCCCGAACACCACCTCGTCCATGGCGCCGAATACGACACGGCCTCGATGCACGCGCCTCTCCTCCCTGGAAGGGCCGCCTCTGATGGCGGCTGTTGGCGGCAGGTTAGCGGACGAAATTGAGATCGTCATCAGGGACGGCGAGTGGTGTCATCCGATCTGACGGGGCGATCTCCGTCATCGTCCCTACGAAAGCAGGGACCCATAACCACGAGATTGTGTTGGCGAGGGAGCTGTGGCCCCAGCGCCGCACTACAGCGAACATTTGTGGCTATCGGTCCCGGCTCAAGGCCGGGACGACAGCGAGTATGTGGAGCCTTCTCTGAGTCACACGCCCTGCCCATTCGGCTAGTGTCGCAAAGCGTTCAGAATACGCCACTATTTTGCTTGATCCGGCCGCCATCTTGAACAGACTGGGAAGCAGCTACATCTGAGGCGTCCGCCGCGACGACGTCGCGGCAATCCACTTTCGTCGAATCACAGCAATTTCATTTGCAACGTTCGAGTCCTTGGGGAGACGGAATTGAGTGCGACTGACAGAGCGGAGCGTCAAGCTCCGGCGACCGGCCGTGAGCGCCGCTTGTTTCAACGCTCGGCACGGCGCAGCCTTGCGCCGATCGGCTTGCTGCTGGCGCTGACGCTCGGAGGCTGCGATGACAAGGCGCAATCGCAGGCGGCGGCGCCTCCGCCGCCACCGGTGACGGTCGCACAGCCGGCCAAACGCATAGTCACCGACTGGGACGAGTTCACCGGCCGCTTCGAGGCGATGGAGGAGGTTCAGGTCCGCGCCCGCGTCGGCGGCTTCGTCAACAGCGTCGAGTTCAAGGATGGTGCGATCGTCCATGCCGGCGATCTGCTCTACACCATCGACCCGCGCCCGTTCGAGGCGGTGGCGCTGCAGGCAGAGGGGCAGCTTTCCGATGCGCGCGCCAAGGCCGAGCTTGCCAAGCGCGAGCTGGACCGTGGGCTGAGTCTGGTCCAGACCAATGCAGTTTCCGAACAAGTCGTCGACCAGCGCCGTCAAGCCTTGCAGGCGGCGCGCGCCGCTGAGACCCAGGCCGAGGGCGTGCTGAAGGCCGCGCAGCTTAACATCGAATTCACCCACGTGCTGGCGCCGATCACCGGCCGCGTCAGCCGCCATCTCGTGACCCCCGGCAACCTCGTGCAGGGCAGCGAGGGCGGCGCGACGCTGCTCACCTCGATCGTGTCGCTCGATCCGATCTACATTTATTTCGACGTCGACGAGGCGACCTATCAGCGCAACAGCAAGCTCTGGTTCGAAGGCAAGCGGCCGAGCTCGCGCGACACGCCGAACCCGGTCCAGGTGGCGCTGACCGGCGAGACCAAGCCCTCGCACGAGGGCAAGATGGACTTCCTCGACAACCGCCTCGACGTCTCGACCGCGACGCTGCGCAGCCGCGCCATCATCCCGAACAAGGATCTCTCGATCCTGCCTGGGCAGTTTGGCCGCGTCCGGATCATCGGTTCGTCGCCCTATGAGGCGTTGCTGATTCCCGATGCTGCCGTCGTCACCGATCAGTCGCGCAAGATCGTGTTCGTGGTCAAGGACGACGACACGGTGGAGGCAAGGCCGGTCGTGCTCGGGCCGCTCGATGAAGGCCTGCGGGTGATCCGCGAGGGTCTCAAGGCGGAAGATCGCGTCATCGTCGACGGTATCCAGCGCGCCCGCGTCGGCGCCAAGGTGACTCCGCAAACCGCAAAAGCGGCTGACGCCGCCAAGCCCTCGGCAGGTGCCAAGCCCCCGGCAGGTGCGAAGCCATGAATCTCGGCAGGCTTTCCATCAACCAGCCCATCCTCGCGATGGTGCTGTCCATCGTGCTCCTGATCGTGGGCGCGATCGCCTATACCACCCTGCCGGTCTCGGAATATCCGCAGGTGGTGCCGCCGACCGTCACGGTCACCACGCAATATCCGGGCGCCTCCGCGCAGACCGTGTCCGACACCGTCGCCGCCCCGATCGAGCAGGAGATCAACGGCGTCGAGGACATGCTGTACATGTACAGCCAGGCGACCTCGAACGGCCAGCTCACCATCACCGTCACCTTCAAGCTCGGCACCGATCTCGACAAGGCCCAGGTGCTGGTGCAGAACCGCGTCGCGATCGCGCAGCCGCGCCTGCCCGAGGAGGTGCAGCGCAACGGCGTCGTCACCCGCAAGAATTCGCCCGACATCCTGCTCGTCGTGTTCATGCTGTCGCCGGACGACACGTTCGACCAGCTCTACATCTCGAACTATGCGTTGTTGCAGGTGCGTGACCAACTGCTGCGGCTCGACGGCGTCGGCGACATCCAGATGTTCGGCGCCCGCGACTACTCGATGCGGCTTTGGCTCGATCCCGACAAGATCGCCAATCTCGGCATGACCTCGAGCGACGTCATCGCGGCGGTCAGGGCTCAGAACCTGCAGATCGCCGGCGGCCAGATCGCGGAGCCGCCGATCGCCGACCGCGCCTTCTCGCCCAATCTCGCCTTCACCGGCCGCCTCAAGGACATCTCGCAATTCGAGGACATCGTGGTCAAGGCGGGCGGCGACGGCCGCACGGTGCGGCTGCGCGACGTCGCCCGCGTCGAACTCGGCGCGCTGGCCTATACCACCAACAGCTTCCTCTTGAAGAAGTCCGCGGTGGCGTTGCTGGTGACGCAGCGGCCGGGCTCCAATGCGCTGGCGACCGCCAAGCACATCTACGACACCATGGCGCAGCTCAAGACGAGCTTCCCCAAGGGCCTCGACTACAACATCGGCTACAACCCGACCGAGTTCATCGCCCAGTCGGTGCACGAGCTGATCAAGACCATCTATGAGGCGATGATCCTGGTGGTCGTCGTGGTGCTGGTGTTCTTGCAGGGCTGGCGACCCTCGGTCATCCCGATCATCGCGATCCCGGTGTCGCTGGTCGGCACCTTCGCGGCGATGGCCGCGCTCGGTTTTGGCATCAACAATCTGACGCTGTTCGGCCTGGTGCTCGCGGTCGGCATCGTGGTCGACGACGCGATCGTGGTGGTCGAGAATGTCGAGCGGCATCTCGAGCACGGCTTGAGCCGGCGCGATGCGGCGCTCAAGACCATGGAGGAGGTCGGCGGCGCGCTGGTCTCGATTGCGCTCGTGCTGTGCGCGGTGTTCGTGCCGACCGCCTTCCTCGGCGGCATCTCGGGACAGTTCTTCCAGCAGTTCGCGGTGACGATCGCGGTCGCGACCGCGATCTCCTGCTTCTGCTCGCTGACGCTATCACCGGCGCTGGCCTCGCAGATCCTGGTGCCGCATGAAGCGAAGCGGCCGCCGGCGCGCTGGAACGTGGTCGCACGCGGCTGGTCGGCCTTCACCGGCGTCTTCAATCGCGTGTTCGACCGGCTGTCGCATGGCTATGCGGCGGCGGCGGCCTTCGTGATCCGGCACTCGGTGGTGATGCTGCTGGTCTATGTGGCGCTGATCGGCAGCGCCGGATGGCTGCTCGCCACCACGCCGCAAGGCTTCATCCCGGCGCAGGACCGCGGCTATGTCATCGTTTCCGTGCAATTGCCGGGCGCGGCATCGCTCCAGCGCACCACGGAAGTCGTGCGCGAAATCGAGCGCATCGCGCTCGAGGTGCCCGGGATCGTGCGCGTGCCGTCGTTCGCCGGCTTCTCCGGCGCGACCCGAACCCAGGCGAGCAACGCCGCGGCGCTGTTCCCGGTATTCGACGAACCGGAAGAGCGGGCCAAGAAGGGAGAGACCGCGACCAAGATCACCAACGAGCTGCGCAAGCGCCTCGCCTCGATCCAGGGCGCATTCATCATCGTGATCCCACCGCCCGCGGTGCCCGGCATCGGCACCGGCGGCGGCTTCACGATGCGCATCCAGGACCGTCAGGGCAGGGGCGCGCAACTGCTCGCCTCGGCCACCGACGAACTCGTCGGGGCCGCGCGCAAGGCGCCGGGGCTGACGTCGGTGTTCTCGCCCTTCACCGCCAACACGCCGCAGGTGTTCGTCGATATCGACCGCGTCAAGGCGCAGAAGCTCGGCGTTCCCATCGCCAACGTCACCGACACGATCGAGACCTATTTCGGCTCGACCTATGTCAACGACTTCAACCTGTTCGGGCGCACCTATCACGTCACTGCGCAGGCCGATCTGCCGTTCCGCAAGGAGACCACCGATCTCGCCAGACTGCGCACCCGCAATGCAGCCGGCGACATGGTGATGCTCGGCAGCGTCGTGGACTTCAAGGACATCTCGGGTCCCGACCGCGTCGCGCGCTACAATCTCTATCCGGCCTCCGAATTGCAGGGCGATACCCTGCCCGGCACCAGCTCGGCGACCGCGATCGACATCATGAAGAAGCTCGCGGCCGAGACGCTGCCGTCGGGCTTCTCATACGAGTGGACCGACCTGTCCTACCAGCAGGTCAACGGCGCCAGTGCGGGCCTCTACGTGTTCCCGATCTGCGTGCTGTTCGTCTACCTGGTGCTGGCCGCGCAATACGGCAGTTGGACGCTGCCCTTTGCCGTGATCCTGATCGTGCCGATGTGCCTGTTCGCGGCCACCATCGGCGTGCGGATCATGGGACAGGACGTCAACATCCTGACCCAGATCGGCTTCGTGGTGCTGGTGGGATTGGCGGCCAAGAACGCGATCCTGATCGTCGAGTTCGCGCGCGACATCGAGCTCGAGGGCCGGACGCGGCTGGAGGCGGTGATCGAGGCGTGCCGGTTGCGTCTGCGGCCGATCCTGATGACGTCGTTCGCCTTCATCCTCGGCGTGCTGCCGCTAGTGGTGTCGACCGGCTCGGGCTCGGAGATGCGCCAGGCGGTCGGTGTCGCCGTGTTCTTCGGCATGCTCGGCGTCACGCTGTTCGGCCTGATCTTCACCCCCATCTTCTACATGGTGGTGCGCAACCTCGCGGAAGGGAAGAACGAGGGCAAGCCGGCGGAGCCGAAGGCGTCCGCGGCGGGGTGACGGCGCCTGGAGCAGTTGCGCGAAGAAGACGCGGTACTGCCCCGTCACCCCGAGGACCGCGGAACGCGCGTCTCGAAGGATGCACGGCCCTGCTGGTGGCCGTTCGTCGTTCGAGGCTCGCTGCGCTCGCACCTCAGGGTGACGGGTCAAAGACTATGTGCAACTGCGACGAGCCCATACTATTGGCTGAGCCGAAACCGATGGGCAGCGGCCAGGTTATAAAATAATGTCGCGCCGATTTTCCTGATAGAAACTGCTGGGAGAGCATTCAATGAAGTCCGGATTTTTGGCCGCTGTTGCGGCTTGCAGCCTGATGCTCGCGGCGCCAGCGATGGCCCAGGGCGTCAAGATCGGCATCCTGAACGATCAGTCCGGCGTCTATGCCGACTATGGCGGCAAATATTCGATCGAGGCGGCGCGGATGGCGGTCGAGGACTTCGGCGGCGAGGTGCTGGGCCAGAAGATCGAGATCGTCACCGCCGACCATCAGAACAAACCCGACCTCGCAACCGCGATCGCGCGGCGCTGGTACGAGGTCGAGAACGTCGACATGATCACGGAGCTCACCACCTCGTCGGTGGCGCTCGCGGTGCAGGAGCTGTCAAAGGAAAAGAAGAAGATCGATATCGTGGTCGGCGCAGCGACCTCCCGCATCACCGGCGATGCCTGCACGCCCTACAGCTTCCATTGGGCCTATGACACCCGTGCGCTCGCGGTCGGCACCGGCGGCGCACTGACGGAAGCCGGCGGCAACACCTGGTTCTTCCTGACCGCCGACTACGCCTTCGGCTATGCGCTGGAAAAGGACACCAGCGACATCGTCGCCTCAAAGGGCGGCAAGGTGGTCGGCTCGGTTCGTGTGCCGCTCAACTCGTCGGACTTCTCGTCCTTCCTGCTGCAGGCGCAGAGCTCGAAGGCCAAGATCATCGGACTCGCCAATGCCGGCCTCGACACCACCAACTCGATCAAGCAGGCCGCCGAATTCGGCATCGTCAAGGGCGGCCAGAAGCTTGCCGGCCTGCTGATGACGCTGTCGGAGGTGCACGGCCTCGGGCTCGAGGCAGCCCAGGGCCTTGTCCTCACCGAAGGGTTCTACTGGGATCACGACGACGCCTCGCGCGCCTTCAGCGAGCGCTTCTTCAAGCGCACCGGTCACATGCCGAGCATGATCCATGCCGGCACCTATTCGGCGACGCTGAGCTATCTGAAGGCCGTGAAGGCGGCCGGCACCAAGGACAGCGATGCGGTCGCCAAGAAGCTGAAGGAGTTGCCCGTCGACGACGCCTTCGCCAAGGGCAAAGTGCTCGAGAACGGCCGCATGGTCCACGACATGTATCTGTTCGAGGTCAAGAAGCCCTCGGAATCGAAGAAGCCGTGGGACTACTACAAGCAGATCGCCGTGGTGCCGGGCGACAAGGCGTTCTTCACGGCCAAGGAAAGCGGCTGTCCGCTGACCAAGTGACGCTAGTATCCAAAGGTGATGTCGTCCTGGCGAAAGCCAGGACCCATTACCCCGATCAGTTGTCGTTGTACCATGTCGTAACCATCAGATTGCCCATAACTACGCCCTGTGGTTATGGGTCCTGGCTTTCGCCGGGACGACAGCGGAATGTGTGGCGTCAGCCGTGAATCACACGCCACACCGCGCCGCCGAACGCGCCGACCCATAGAATGATCGCCGAGATCGCCTGGATGGCGAAGCCGGGGGTGCGCTTGGCCACCGCCTCGCGATAGCCGATGAAGTACACGATGCGACCGATCACCCAGATCGCGCCGACCGCCGCGGCGGCGGCATCGCCGACATAGATCGCAAACAGCCACAGCGACGGCAGGAAGATCGGCATCCATTCCAGTGTGTTCATCTGGATGCGGTAGATGCGCTCGAAATCCGGGTCACCCATGATCGCCGGTAGCTTGACGCCGTAGCGGATGCGGGCGCGTGCGACCTGGGTGGCAAAGAAGAAGTGCAGCGCAACGGCCAGGCAGGTGACGATGGCTGTGTAGTGATACATGTCGGGCATTTCCTCTCGTTCCGTTGGCCCCATAGCATGACGCGGCAGCGGGGGACTGTGTGACAGCGGAATCCATTTTTTGCTTCGACGGTCGCGAGAGTGTCGTTTTCGAACAGCCGCGCCGCAACCGCCGATCCTAAAGCCTGATGAGGTTAGGTTGAGCTGGAACGGCGTCGAAAGTTCACCTCTCCCTTGGGAGAGGTCGATTTGCGCAGCAAATCGGGTGAGGGTTACGGTCTATCGAGAGAGCAAGAGCCCTCACCCGGATTGCACTGGACGATGCTTCGCATCGCCAGCGCAATCCGACCTCTCCCCAACGGGGAGAGGTGAACCGAGACCGCGCCAAGCCGATTCAACCAAAACTCATCCCGCTTTAGTAGCCGGTCATCTCAAGATAGCCTAGCCCGGTGTGGCTGCCCGCAAAGCTGATCGGCCCCTCCCAATAGGGAAAGCTGGTCCCCATCCAGCTCTTCGGATTGAGCGGCGTGGTATCGATGGCGAGCCCATGGGCGGGAAGGGTGACGCGCCACGAGGTCGGCAGCGTGCGGCCGCCGATCTCGGTCGTGGCCGTCGGTGCGATGCTGTTGCCGGCGGCGGCGATCTCGGCGGAGCGGCTGTCGGATGTGATCCAGTTGCCGAGCAGGTTTTCACGGCCGTCCTTCTGCCGCAGCCGGTACAGCATCAGTTTCTCGTTGTCGGGCAGATGCAGCGAGAACCAGTCCCAGCCGGTCTGGTCGGACGCCAATGGCTGGCTGCTCCATTCGCGGTCCATCCAGGCCTGCCCGGTGACGTCGATCGGCTTGCCGTCGATGGCGATGGTGCCTGATACCGTGAAGAACGGCTGGCTGTAATAGTAGGAGGCCTGACCGCGATCCGATTTCCGGCTGTAGCCGTGGTCGCCCTGCAGCACCAGCGGCCGGTCGGCCTGCAGCCGCAGTGCGTAGCTGAAATCGTTGGCCGCAGCCTTCACTTCGAGCGGCGCCACGGTCTGCGCATCGAAGCCGTCGAGCCCGCGCATCTGCCAGGCGTCGATCCAGGCCTGAAACGGCGTCGCCTCGACATTGGCCTGGCCGATGCCGCCGCGGGCAAAGCTTTCGCCGAAGCGATGCGTCGCGGCGCTGGTCACTGCCGCGTGGCCCATCCAGACCTGCTGATTGGCCCAGCCCTCGATTGGTCCGCCCGGCTTCATGGCCTGGCGAAACAAGGTCCACTGCACGCCATAGCCTGCGCCGCTCGTATCCGACAGGTTTGCGGTCACATACCACCACTCGATCCGGAACTCCGGATGCGGTCCGTGGTCGGCCGGGAATATAAACCGCTTGCCCGGCGTGACCGCGGCAAATCCATCAGCGCTCTCGCCGAGTCCGGCAAAGCCCTGCGCCAGGCTCGTGCCGCCAAGGCCGAGCGCCAGCGCGCCGCCGGCAAAGGCGCGGCGTGTGACGGCGCGGTTAGCGATGACTCTATGTCGAATGAATCGGCGCATCCGCAATCTCGCTTTGCCTCTCCCGCTTGCGGGGGAGGCCGTATCGCATCGAAGATGCGATACGGGTGGGGGCTCTCTCCACAATATCACTCGTGGTCAGACCCCACCCTGACCCTCCCCCGCAAGCGGGAGAGGGAACATAGCCTCCTCGCGGCCGCAACCTGCTCTCATCCGATCTCAGCGCTCATTGACGAAGATCCTAATCAGGCTCGCCGGCTGCATGCGCGCCAGTCTAGCGACCGGCAGCGCCGCGGCACAGAGCGCCGCGGCCAGCGCTACCGCCAGCAGCTCGATGAGTTGCAGCGGGAACACGTGGAATGGCAGCCGCCAGCCGAACGCCTTGACGTTGACGATCGCAAGCAGGCACCAAGCCACCAATAGCCCGAGCGGCAGCGCGAACAGCGCGGTGATCAGCGCCACCGCCATGGTCTTCAACAGTTCGAGCGCCGCCAGCCGTCGCCGCGTCAGGCCGATCGCCCACAGCGGGGCGAGTTGCGGCAGTCGCGAATTGGCGAGTGTGAGCAGGCTGGTCAACAGCGCCACGCCGGCGACGCCGAGCGTGAAGGCGTTGAGCGCCGCGGTCACCGAGAAGGTGCGGTTGAAGATCCGCTTTGATTCCGCCTTCATCGTCGCCTGGTCGGCGACGTTGCGGTCGTCGAGGCCGAATGTCTGCTGCAGCGCTGCGATCAGCGGCGCAATCTTGCCCGGCGCGACGCGCAGGCCGATGCGGGTCATCGGTAGCTGCGGGAAGTGCCGCGTCAGTGCGGCGAAGTTGACCGCGATCTGGCCCTTGGGATTGCCGTAGTCGGCATAGATGCCGACGATCTCGAGCGGCCAGTCGCCGCCGGGAGTGGGCACGGAAATCCGGTCGCCGATCGCCAGCTTCATCCGCCGCGATAGCTGCTCGCTGACGAGGCAGGCGTCGCCGGGACGCAATCGGATCCAGGCATTCGCCGTGCTCTCCAGCAGCGGCCAGTTGTCGCGATAGGTCGCGTGATCGGGCAGGCCGAGTACCTCGATTGGCGCGCCGCCGAACTGGGTGTCGGCGCGGCCGCCGGGCAGGATTGCCTCCACCTCGGGACGGTCGCGCAGCCAGGCCTTGATCTTGGTCGCCTGCGCCTCGCTTGCGGCATTGACGTAGACGTCGGCCGCGAGCCGGCCGTCGAGCCAGACCAGGAAGGTGCGGCTGAAGCTCTCCACCATGGTGCCGACGCCGACATTGACGGCGAGCGCGAGCAGCAGCGCCATCAAGGCCAGCGACAGTCCCGACAATTGCTGGCGGCTGTCGGCCCAGAACCAGATACCGACCGGGCGCCGTGCGCTGCGCTCGCCAAGGGAGAGTGCGATCTCCAGGATCATCGGCAGGATCAGCGCTGCGCCGAGCATCAGCGCGGCGAGCACGGCAAAGCCCGCGAGCAGGGAATCGCCGAACCAGATCAGGCCGCCGGCCACCGCAAACACCGCGATCGCTGCCGCGCTCTGGAGCATGAGCCAGCGCCGCTGCGCCTGCCGCCAGGCCTGCGGTTGCGCCGACGCGAGCACCGGCATCCGGATCGCCTTGGTCAGGCTCGCGGCGGCCGCGGCCAGCGCGCCCAGAATGCTGATCGCGATGCCGGCGAGCCACCAAACCGGCTTGAGCGAGAGCTGGCCCGGGATCTGGGCGCCATAGAGCCCGCGCAGGGAAGCGGCGACGTCGGGCAATAGCGCGGCGGCGATGAAATAGCCGCAGACCAAACCGATCAGGCCGGCGACCAGCGCCAGCGAAACCAGCTCGACGACCAGCACGGTGTTGAGCATCCGCGCCGACACCCCGCAGGCGCGCAGCGTGCGCAGCATCGGCAGCCGCTGCTCGAAGGCGAGTCCGATCGCGGAGTTGACGATGAACAGGCCGACGAAGAACGACAGCAGGCCGAAGGCGGTGAGGTTGAGATGGAAGCTGTCGGTCAGCCGTTCGAGATCGGTCTCCGCGTTTGGCTCGACCAGCTTGAGCTTGTCGCCGGTGACGCTCTGCAGCGCGGCGTGTGGCATCGTGAACTTGCCGACCAACAACCGCGAGACCTGATCCGGCATCTTCAGGATCTCTTGCGCGATTCCAATATCGACGACCAGCACGCCGGGCGTGAGCTCCGGCTGCACGCGTAACGGCGGCAAGCTCACGCGGTTCGCTTGCGGCCGCACGCCCTCGGTCAAGTCAAGGTCGCGCAATGTCTCCGGCGCCACCAGCATCTCGCCGGGCGGGGTGACGAACGATTGCAGGCTGGCCTTGCCGACGGCCGGCGCGTTGCCGACCTCGGCAGGCAGGGTCACCGGCTCGACGCCGAGCAGGCGATAGCTGCGCCCGTCGATCTGGACGCGGCCCTCCAGCATCGGCGACACCGGCCAGCCGGCGCGGCGCAAATCGACGAACAGCTTTTGCGGGAATGTCGCGCTGCCGTTGCCGACCAGCGTTGCGGTGCGCGCGCCGCCGAAGGTCGCTGCGGCGCGGTCATAGGCGTTGCGCGCCTGCTGGTTCAGCGCCTGCACGCCGCTCCACAGTGCGGTCGCTGCGATCAGCCCGATCAGCAAGGTCGCGAGCTGCATCGGATGCCGTCGCCAGTGGCTGAGCAGCACGGCGAGGATCCACAGCGCGCGGGAGCCTTTTCCGTTCCGATTGAATCGGAACGGGGCTCCAGGGTCTTGCCTCGACGCGTTCTCTTCACGCGGACCGGTACCCACTTCGCTTGAAAACGCTCTGATCATGCGATCACCCCGGCGTGCAGGGCGACCTGGCGGTCCAGCGTCGCGGCGAGCCGCGCGCTGTGGGTGACCATCAGGAAGCCGCAGCCGGTGCGACCAACGAGATCGCGCGCCAGCGCGAGCACTTCGTCGGCCGTGTCCTCGTCGAGATTGCCGGTCGGCTCGTCCGCAAGCAGCAACAGCGGTTTGGGTGCCAGCGCCCGGCCAATCGCGACGCGCTGCTGCTGACCGCCGGACAATTGTTCCGGATAACGTCTGAGCAGGGATTTCAGGCCGAGGCGCTCGACCAGCTCCTCCTGCCATGCCGCGTCGTGGCGCCCGGCGATGCGCGACTGGAACACGAGATTGTCGGCAACCGTCAGGCTCGGGATCAGGTTGAATTGCTGGAACACGAGTCCGAGCCGGTCACGGCGCAGCTCGGCGCGGCCGGCATCGCTGAGCTCGGAGACCAGCGTGTCGGCAAGCCTGATCTCGCCGCTGTCAGCGGCATCGAGTCCCGCGATCAGATGCAGCAGCGTGCTCTTGCCGCTGCCGGATTCTCCCGTCAGCGCGACGCTCTCGCCGGTCGCCACCGCCAGATCGACGCCGCGCAGCACAGCGACGTTCTCGCTCGTCGTGCGATAGCTCTTGGTCAGTCCGGTGACGCGGAGCAGCCCGGTGGTCTTTTGGGGCGGAGCGATGGCCGTGCCTCATTGCGGCTTCTGGTACTTCAGGACGAACTCGTCGATCGGCACCGACGCCTTGAAGACGGGCATGTTCCTGGGGTCTTCGGCATGATGCAGGAAATCGCCCTCGGCGACCAGCTTGAAGCCGGCAGCTTCGATCTCCTGCTTCAACGTGCCCTCCTCGATCCGGTGCAGCGTCTTGCCGACGCTCGCGCCGTCGCCAGACTTGGCCGAATGATCCGCGATCACGAGCAAGCCGCCGGGCTTCAGCGCGGCGAACATCTTCTTGTTCATGACGGCACGGTCGACCGGCATGTAGGTCATGTCGTGATAGGAGAAGAAGAAGGTGATCATGTCGAGGTTCGAGACCTCGGGCGGGATCGGGTCGTCATAGTTGCGGACGACATGCACGACGTTCTTCATCGCCGGCTTCTGGGCGCGGGTGTCAAACTTGTCCTTCACATGCTGCGCGATCACGTCGGCCGAGTCCTGCGCGTAGATCTTGCCGGTGGGGCCGACGGTGCGTGCCAGCAGCTCGGTGCTGTAGCCCGCGCTCGCCTCCATGTCGAGGACCGTCATGCCGGGCTTGACCCCGGCGAAGGCGAGCATCTTGGCGGGCTGCCGGCGCTGGTCGGTCAGGCGGTCTGCATCCGTGCGATCGGGCGCGGCGACGATCGCAGCATAATCCGGGCTCGGGACGTCTCCCGCGCGGGCAGCTTGCGCAATGAGCAGTGCGGCAGCCGCGAGCGCGGTGTTGACGGCGGTGCGGCGAAGGATCGATCTGTTCATGGCATGACCTCGGGTTGGCTGCGGCGAGCATAGCAGCCGCCCCATGACAGATCACCGGTGCAATCCGGCGACGACGCGATCGTGATCGATGTCCGGACGTGACAGGTGGGCCGCGGACCGTCACGTCGCGCGGGTTACAGCTCCCGCGCAAATGCGGAGTTGCGTTGTCCGGCGAGGCATGGCTAGCATCTCCCGCAGAGGCCGATCTTACGAAGCCGACAAACGAAATACGGGGAGCCAGACATGACGATGCAACCGACGCCCAAGGGGATATCAAAGGGGATATCAAAGGATACGCCCAAGGGCGCCTGGAAAATCACCTTCCTTCTGTTCCTGTTCATGGTGGTGAACTTTGCCGACAAGATCGTGGTCGGGCTTGCCGGCGTGCCGATCAAGACCGACATGGGCCTCACCCAGGAGCAGTTCGGCACCCTCGGGTCATCCTTCTTTCTGCTGTTCTCGATCTCGGCGATCGTGGTCGGCTTCATCGTCAACCGTGCTCCGACGCGCTGGGTGCTGCTCATCCTGGCCGTGATCTGGGCCCTGGCGCAGTTTCCGATGATCGGGACCGTCAGCTTCACGACGCTGGTGATCTGCCGCATCATCCTCGGCGCCGGCGAGGGGCCGGCTTTCTCGGTCGCCGCCCACGCCATCTACAAATGGTTTCCGGATGAGAAGCGCACACTGCCAACTGCGATCCTGTCGCAAGGCTCCGCGTTCGGCGTGATCCTCGCGGTGCCGGCGCTCAACTGGGTCATCGTCAATCACAGTTGGCATCACGCTTTCGGTGCGCTCGGCATCGTCGGCCTGCTGTGGGCCGTTGCCTGGTTCGCGCTCGGCAAAGAGGGGCCGCTGGTGTCGACCGCCGCGGTGGCCGCCAACGAGCCGCGGATTTCCTACTGGAAGCTGCTGACGTCGCGCACCTTCGTCGGCTGCGTCATCGCCACCTTCGGCGCCTATTGGGCGCTGTCGCTCGGGCTCACCTGGTTCACCTCCTTCATCATCGAGGGGCTCGGCTTCTCGCAGCAGCAGGCCGGCTTCATCTCGATCCTGCCCTGGATCTTCGGCGCGACGATCGTGATCCTCACGGGGTGGATCTCGCAGTTGATGCTGGCGCGCGGCTTCACCACCCGAGGGGCGCGCGGCGTGCTGGGTTCGGTGCCGCTGGTCGTCGGCGGCTGCATCCTCGCCTTGCTGCCCCACGTCGCGCCCGGCGCATTGATGATCGCGCTTCTGGTTGTCGGCTCCGGTCTGTGCGGGTCGATCTACGTAGTCTGCCCGCCGATGCTCGGCGAGTTCACGCCGGTGTCACAGCGCGGCGCCGTGATCGCGATCTACGGCGCGCTGTACACGATCTCAGGTATCCTGGCGCCGATGGTGATGGGCAACGTGATCCAGCACTCCGGCGCGGCGCTGGCCGGCTACATGACGGGCTTCACCATCAATGCCGCGATCATGGCCGGCTCCGGGGTGCTCGGGCTGCTGCTGTTGTGGCCGAACACCGAGCGCGCCCGGCTCACGGGCTCGTCTCAGCCGGCGGGCGCGATCAAGGGCGCGGTGTCGCCGACGTAAGCGGCGTCGCGTCCTCCGCAAATGTGTCAGGAATTCGTCTTCTCCTTCCCCCTGAAAGGGGGAAGGTCGGGATGGGGGTCAGCCGCAGGCGACGCTTGCATGTGGAGAGAGCAGATCCCCACCCGCTTTGCTCTGGCGAGCAAAGCGACCTCCCCTTTTTAGGGGGAGGTCAGGGTACGCGCTGATCTCCGCTGCGATCAATTCAAACCCTGCGCGCCGCGCACGAGCTTGCCGGGGCGGGCGCCGGTGGCCTTGCCGTCGCGCCGCGTGATGACGCCAGAGATAATGGTGGCGTCGTAGCCGTCGACCTGCTGCATCAGGCGGCGGCCGCCGACCGGAAGATCGTAATGCACCTTCGGGGGGTGCAGATGTAGCCGGTCGTAGTCGATCACATTGACGTCGGCCTTGAAGCCGGGCGCGATCACGCCGCGGTCGTGGAGGCCGACCGACAGCGCGGTCTTGCGCGACTGCGCCGCGACCACGAACGGGATCGACAGCTTCTCGCCGCGGCTGCGATCCCTCGTCCAGTGCGTCAGCAGATAGGTCGGGAAGCTGGCATCGCAAATGATGCCGCAATGCGCGCCGCCGTCACTCAATCCCGGCACGGCGCTGGGTTCACGCAACATCTCACGCACGGCATCGAGATTGCCGTCGGCATAGTTCAGGAACGGCACATAGAGCATGCCGCGGCCGTCGTCCGTCAGCATCGCGTCATAAGCGAGTTCTTCCGGCTGCCGGCCCTGTCGGCGCGCCTGCGGGCCAAGCGCGTTCTCCGGCGGCTGCTCATAGTCCGGCGGATTGCCCAACAGATACATCTTGTCGTAGTTCGGTCGGAAGAACAGCGGATCGTCGGTCGCCGTCGCGCTTTCGCTCAGGATCGCCGCGCGCACTTCGGGCCGGCGCAGATGCGTGAGCCGCTCGGCCAGCGGCAGCTTGGCGATCTCGCGGTAGCTTGGATGGGTCTGGAACGGGTTGCGCGACAATTCCAGCCCGAGCAGCAGGCCGACAGGCCGCGCGGCGATCTGGGTGGTGATCGACAGGCCGCGGGCGGCGGCTTCATTGATGGTGTCCATCGTCTGTCGCCAGCGCCGCGGCGCCTTGTCGGCCTGGGCGACGGAAAACGAGATCGGGCATCTGGTCTTTTCGGCGACCCGCAGCATCATCGGCAGGTCTTCGTGAACCGTGCTCTGGTCGAGCACGAATTGCAGCACGCTGCGGCCGACGCCGTGCATCGCGCCGGCGATCGCGGTCAATTCATCCTCGCCCGCCTTCAGCGTCGGCGTGTAGTCACCGGTCGAGGTGCGGTGGTTGAGCGTGCGCGAGGTCGAGAAACCGAGCGCGCCCGCGCGCACCGCATCGCCGGCAAGCGCCGCCATCGCCTTGTTGTCCTCGGCCGTTGCGGGATCACGGCGCGCGCCGCGCTCGCCCATCACGTAGACGCGCAGCGCCGCATGCGGAAGCTGCGCGCCGATGTCCATGTCGAAATTGCGCTTCGACAGCCAGTTCATGTAGTCGGGGAAGCTCTCCCATTCCCAGGGAATGCCGGCGCTCAGCACCGGCTCCGGGATATCCTCGACGCCTTCCATCAACTGGATCAGCTTGGTGTGATCGCTCGGCCGGCACGGCGCGAAGCCGACGCCGCAATTGCCCATGATCGCGGTGGTGACGCCGTTCTGCGATGATGGCGTGATGTCCTGGCTCCAGGTCACCTGACCATCGTAATGGGTGTGAACATCGACGAAACCGGGCGTCACCAGCTTGCCCTTGGCGTCGATCTCCTCCTTGCCCTTGGCCTGCACCTTGCCGACTTCGGCGATGCGGCCGCCGGTGATGGCGACATCGGCCTCGTAGAGATCGCCGCCCTTGCCGTCGGCGATGGTCCCGCCGCGGATCACGAGGTCAGGGGTCGAGGTCATGGCATTTCATCCCGTGGCTGTTTTTGATTAGCCGGCATCATGGGTGACCCCCCGATGCTGTCAACCGCTGCCGATGAAGCTCTGGGATGCGCTGGCGGGGTTTTGCCAGCGAAGATCGCGCGAGACCGTGCGACGGAAATTTGTTCCGCGGCGGCTGCGGATCACCCTCCGCCGCGGACGCTGGTGCAGACCTATCGTGCGCCGAAGAAGGCTGTCTTCTGGGTCTCTTCCGCCTGCAGCCTGGCGCGCACCCGCATCAAATCCTTCCAGCCGATGTAGCCGACAAGGCGTTGATCCTCGCGCGAGATCACCGGCAGGTGCGAGACGTTGACCTGCATCAGGCGGTCGGCGAGCCGATCAAGATATTCATCGGGATAGGCGACGCTGATCTTGCTTCCCGCCAGGAGCTGCTTGAGCGTCGCGGTGCGATGCTTGCCCGCGCGGCGCCAGCGCAGCACGGATGGCGGGTCGATCACCCCGAGCACGTGATGGTTGGCATCGACGACGGGAAAGCTCGGGTGTCCGGTCTTCGGATGGGTCAGGAAGGCGGCGGCGCCGTGCAGGGTCATCGTGTCCGAGACGGACTCGACTGCGCTGGTCATCACGTCGCGAACACGTGTCAGCGCAAAGGGATCGACGCGATACTCGCGCACCAGATGATGGCCGCGCCGCGCCACCTTCTCGGTCAGGATCGAGCGCCGCATCAGCAGCACCGTCACGCCATGGGCGGTGCCGCAGGCCGCGATCAGCGGCAGCAGCACGTGGGTGTTGCCGGTGAGCTCGACGGCGAAGAAGGTCGCGGTCAGAGGCGAGCGCATGGTGCCGCCCATCGTCGCCGCCATCGCCAGCAGCGCCCAGAAGCCGGGGCTCGCGGAGGGCAGATAGCCACTCAGCGCCGTCCCCATCGCGCCGCCCATGATCAGCAGTGGCGCCAGCACGCCGCCCGATGTGCCCGAGCCGAGCGCGACCGACCAGATGACGGCCTTCACCACGAGCAGCAGCAACGCGGCCTTCAGCACCACATCGCCGCGCAGCATGGCGGCAAGATTGTCATAGCCGACGCCGAGCGCCTGCGGCTCGATCAGGCCGCCGAGGCCGACGACCAGGCCGCCAATCATCGGCCACCACATCCAGTGGATCGGCAGCTTCAGGAAGAAATCCTCGCAGCCGTAGACGAGCTGCGTGAGTACCCCCGACAGAAGCCCGGCGAGAATACCGATCAGCATCCAGGCGCCGAGCTGGATCACCGAAATGTCGACGCTGCCGGTGAACGGGAACAGCGGTGCGGGCATGTGGAGGAAGGTGCGTCCGACCGCCGCGACCACGGCGGCGACGGTGACGGGAATGAAGCTGCGCGGCGTCCATTCGAACAGCAACAGTTCGACCGCAAGCATGATGGCGGCGATCGGCGTGCCGAACACGGTGGTCATGCCGGCGGCGGCGCCCGCCACCAGCAGCGTCTTTCGCTCGTTGTCGCTCACCGGGAGCATCTGCGCGATCAGCGAACCGATCGCCCCGCCGGTCATGATGATCGGGCCCTCGGCGCCGAACGGGCCACCAGTGCCGATCGACACCGCCGAGGACAACGGCTTCAGGACGGCGACTTTGGGGTCCAGCCGGGAGCGCCCGAGCAGAATGGCCTCGATCGCCTCGGGAATGCCGTGTCCGCGGATCTTCTCGCTGCCGAAACGCGCCATCAGGCCGATGATGAGTGCACCCGCGACCGGCACCAGCACGGCCCAAAGGCCGAGCGGCGAGTCCTGCAGCTTCAGGTCGGCGAAGCTGAACCGGCCGAAATAGGCGATATTGGTGGCAAGCCTGATCAGTTGCAGCAGCCCGACACCGGCGATCACGCCGGCACAGGCAACAACGACGGCGATGGCCGAGATCACCACGACGCGCGGGTCGGTGGTGAAGTCACCGAGACGGTGAGCGGTCTTGGCGGGGACGGTCGACTTGGCGGAAAGAACGCTCATGGACGGCGGAAGGCTCGGATCAGTTTGACAATGGGCGGCCTCATATCGCATTGCGATATAATTACAAGCGGGAGAAATGGAATGGCAGCGTCGAAAAATCCGCCGAAATCGGCTGTCCGGACTCGAAAACGGGTTCCGAGCCAGGCCGATTACGAGGCGCTGTCGCAATTTCGCTACCTGATCCGGTGCTTTCTGGAATTCAGCCAGGAGGCGGCGAAGGCCGAGGGGCTGACGCCGCGGCAGCATCAGGCCTTGCTGGCGATCAGGGGCTATCCGGGCGGCGGACCGGTGGCGATCGGTGATCTGGCCGAACGGCTGCGGCTCCGTCACCACACCACGGTCGAGCTTGTCGATCGGCTTTCCGAGGCACGGCTGGTCGAGCGCGTGCTGGATCCCAACGACCAGCGGCGGGTGCTATTGAAGCTCACCGACCTGGCGGCCGAACACCTCGCCAAATTGTCCGCCGCTCACCTGGACGAGCTGTCGCGGATCGAGCCGCTCTTGAAGCAGGTGCTGTCGCGGCAATCGGAGTGAATGCGTCGCTCAGGCGCGCGGGCTCGTCGCCTCGGCGTATTCCGAGGCTTGCGGCTTGCGCTCGGTGACCAGCGCCAGCAGCACGGTCAGCACCATGAACACCACGGAGGCGCCGAACACCCAGTGCGGCATGTGCTGATCCATGATCCAGCCGAACAGCAGCGGGCTCACGATGCCGCCGAAGTTGAAGCCGGTGGAGACGATGCCGAAGGCGCGACCCGCGGCGCCGGGTGGAGCGGCGTTGCGCACCATCATGTCGCGGGACGGCGCAATCACGCCGCCGAGGAATCCAGCAAGGCCCATCGCCAGCGTCAGCAGCGCCGAGGGCATGTTCACCAGCGCGATCAGCAGCACCAGCGCGGCATTGACCGCGAAGCAGCCCGCGGCGACCTGGCTGTGGCGGTGGGTCCAGTCGGCAAGGTAGCCGCCCGCGAGCACGCCTGCGGCGCCGGCGCCGAGGAAGGCGGTCAGCGCGATATTGGCGGTCGAGAACGACGCGCCATAGCCGCCCATCAGTGCGACCACGCCGAAATTGTTGATGCCTGATGTCGACAGGCTGAGCAGCGTGAAGAAGACGGTGAGCACGATCAGCGCCGGCGTGATCACGCTGGCTTGCGGCGCGGCGTCGTCCTTGGTCTTGTTCGCGCCTGCGTCGGGGATGCCGAGCACGATCAGAAACAGCGCCACCAGCGGGCCGACCGCGCCGGCGACGATCAAGGCGCCAAGGCCGCCGATTGATGCAACCAGTGCAGCCATGATCGCCGGTGCCACCGCGCCGCCGAGGAAGCCGGCAAACGTATGGATCGAGAACGCCCGGCCCATCCGCGCCTCGTCCATGTGTGCCGAGAGGATGGCGTAGTCGGCGGGATGATAGACGCTGTTGGCAAGGCCGAGCAGCACGGCGCAGACGATCAGCGCGGAATAGCTGAGGTGCAGGCCGAGCCCGATCAGCGCGCAGCCGCCGACGGTCAGCCCGATCAGCAGGATCTTGCGCGCCCCGATATGGTCGGCGAGATACCCGATCGGCGCCTGGGTCAGACCGGAAACCACCGCGAACACCGTCAGCGCGAAGCCGAGCTCGACATAGCCGACGCCAAGTTGTTCCTTCAGGAACGGAAACAGCATCGGCAGCACGAAGATATGGAAATGGCTGACCCAGTGGGCGACCGAGATGCCCGTCAGCGTGCGGAGCGCGCTATCGGCTTTCGCTTGCTGCGGTGCGGCCAGAACGTCGACCATCTCAAAGAAAATCCCATTGTGTGACTGCCCGGCAGGGCGGGCTGAAAATAGACATTGACCGATAATTGTCCATGAACGCGGCTGCATGGCTGCCCTCGGGAGCGGGCGCCGGATCGACACATGCGGCATTAAAGGTGGCGACAAAGTGCGGCGGTACGGCGATGATCGGACATGATCGACGCCAGAAAGCCGCTCCGGGTGCTCGTGTCAGAGGGGTCCAGCACCTCTGGCCGTGAGGCGGTCACAATCCTGGGCGCGGCCGGCCATCACGTCGAGGTCTGCGACCCCTCCCGCTGGTGCCTGGCGCGCTACTCCCGCTTTGTCCGCAAATTCCATCACTGTCCCGGCCTACGCACTGATCCGGCCGGTTTCCTGCGCTTCGTTGAGGGTTTGTTGGCATCGCAACATTTCGACGTGCTGCTGCCGACCCATGAGCAGGGCTTCCTGTTCGCGCGGGCCGAGGCCCGACTAAAGCCGCGCGTGGGGTTCGCGCTGCCGGACTTCGCCAGCTACCGCGCGGTGCACAGCAAGGCGGGTTTCAGCCGGCTGCTCGATCGGCTCGGCCTGCCGCAGCCGCCGACCCGGATCGTGGCCTCGCTCGACGAACTGCGCGAGGCGACGCGGTTTCCGTCCGTGGTCAAGACATCGATCGGTACCGCGAGCCGCGGCGTCTGGATCGTGCGTGATGTGGGCGATCTCAATCTTGCGCTCTACGATCTCCAAGCAAGCGGGGACATTGGTGGCGAACTATTGGTGCAGGACCTCATCACTGGTACCACCGAGAAGGCGCAGTCGGTGTTTTGCCGCGGCGAGCTGCTCGGCTTCCATGCCTATCGGCAGGTCAGCGCCGGCGTCGGCGGTGGCGAGGCGGTCAAGGAGAGCGTAAGCCGGCCGGCGATCCGCGGCTATCTTGAGGCGATCGGCGCGCATCTCAATTGGCACGGCGCGCTGTCGGTCGATGTCATCATGCCGCTCGACAGTGCCACTCCGCTTCTGATCGACTGCAATCCGCGGCTGGTCGAGCCGATGAATGCCTATCGCGCCGGCACCGATCTGGTCGAGCTGCTGCTGCGCCTGTCGCTCGGCGAGACGCCGGCGCCGCTTGCCGAGAGCCGGGCTGGCGTGCGCACGCATCTTGCGCTGCAGGCGCTGCTCGGCAGCGCCTCACGCGACGGCACGCGACGCGACGTCATCAGGGAATGCGGCCGCATCGCCGCGGGCAAGGACCCCTATCAGGGCAGCACCGAAGAGCTGACGCCGATGCGGCTCGATTGGCCCGGCGCAGTGCCGCTGGCGATGACGGCTGCGCTGCTGCTGGTCTCGCCGCAGTTCGCATCGTCGCTGGCGCGCGGCGGCTTCGGCGCGCATCTGCTCGACGCGGCGAGCATCCGAATGATCGAGAGTGAGGGGTTTTGCTAAGTCGTCGTCCCGGGCAAGCGAAGCGCGACCCGGGACCCATAACCACCGATTGCTATTGATCTAGCCAGATGGGGGCCACAGCCTATATCAACGATTGACAGTGGTGGTTATGGGTCATGGCCCTCGCCAGGACGACGTCTGGATCGACGTGGACCGTCCTACAACGGCTCATCATCGTTGCCGTAGCGGTCGAGCTTCGGCGTGGCGATGTCGCCGTCCTCGTAATATTCGTCGTCGTGCGGCGATGGGGACGGCGGAGGCTTTTTGGGCGGCTCGCTGGCCTTGGTGGGTGGCTTGCTCTTCTTTCCCGCTTTGCCCATGCATGTTCTCTGCGCAATCGATGGTCGCCGGAAATTCTACCCTAGTGGGCATGCGCTTGAAATGCGAGGAGAGGGCGCGACGGGACCGAGGGCCCGCCGCGCCGGAGCAGGTCAGAACGTCGCTCCGGCCCGCACCATGTAGGTCCGGCCTGGCAGCGGATAGGCCGAGAAGCGGCCCGCGGTGAACGAACTCGCGATGGCATAGTCGTAGTAAAGCGCGTTGAACAGGTTGTTCACGCTGACCGACCAGAAGAAGCGGTCGTATTGTCCGCTGAGCTTGATGTCGGCCGTCGTATTGCCGGGAATGCGGCTCTGGCTGTTGGCCTGGTCGTTGTCCATGATGCGCGAGCTCCACGCGCGCAGCGTAGCGTCGAACACGAGGTAGTTCTGCCAGATGTTCCAGGTGATGCCGACATTGCCGGTATAGCGGGAGACCAGCGGCACGTCGTTGCCGGACCAGATGCCTTCGCGGAAGACGGCGCGGGTGTAGGCCATGCCGCCGCGCAGCGTCACAGTGTCGCTGACGCGCAGCGAGGCGTTGGTCTCGCTGCCGTAGCGGCGGGTCGGATCGAGATTGACGTTGTAGAACAGCACCGGGTTGAAGTGAATCTCGTTGTCGAGATCCATCAGGTAGACGCTGGTCTGCACCTGGAAACGGTTGGTCCTGACGCGGACGCCGCCCTCGACGTCTTGCGAGGTCTGGGTCTTGAGCTGGAAGTTCTGCGGGATCGGCGCGAACGTCACCGGGTCGAATGACGGGCCCGAGGCGACACGTTCATCGACATCGGGCGTGCGGAACGCGCGCGCAGCACGTCCAAACACCGCGAAGGCGTCGGTGAAGCGATGCTCGACGCCGGCATGTAGCGCATATTGCGTTTCGTTGCTGTTGAGCGGAGAAGCCTGGATGTCAGAGCCGGGGAACGTGCCCGGCGCCGTGGGATCGTAGCGGTCTGTTGCATTCACGGTGGTGTTCTGCACGCGCGCCCCATAGGAGAAATCAGTCGTCGGCAGTAGCCCGACGGTGTGCTGCCAGTAGCCCGCAAGCGTCCGCTGCGAGATGTCGTAGGTGTGGATCGGCGCATATCCCTGGAATTGGCTGCGCGCTTCCCGGAACGTCGAATCATAATAGTCGATGCCGGTCAGGATCGTGGACGGCAGCCCGAGCACCGCGTTCTTGATGCTGAGGCGTGGCGTGATCGACCACGTTTGCAGCGCGGCGTCATTGTAGGTCGAGGCAAAGCTCGGCGTCGGCACCGTGCCGAAGAAGCCGCTCTGCGTGTCCCGCTGCCGCCAGCCGCCGTCGACGATCAGGTCGACGCCGTTCAACAGGGTCTTGGTGAAGCCGGTGGTAACGCTGGCGGTCTGCTGATTGGCGTAGTCGTAGGGCGTGGCGGCGCCCCTGCGGTCGGTCAGCAGCTCATTGACGCCGATCGACGGATCCACGATCCGGCCGCCGGGAAGGCCGAGCTTCTGGTCGCTGCCGGTGACGGTCAGGAACGCGGTGAGGTCCGGCGTGGTGTAGCTGATGTTGCCGACACCGTTGCGCTGGTCGAGCGCATTGTTGACGCGATAGCCGTCGGACTTGATGCCATTGCCGTAGAACGATGTCGACCACGGACCGGAATTCACCGCAGCCGAGACCGCGGCCATGCGCTGGTTGAACGAGCCGAAGCCGGTTTCAGCCTTGATGGAGACCGGCGGCCCGCCGACGCCGGTCTTGGTGACGATATTGACGACGCCGCCGACTGCGTTGTCACCATAGAGCACGGCGCCGCTGTTGCCGCGCGTGATCTCGATGCGCTCGATCGAATCGATCGGGATCGTGGTGAGGTCGAAGCCGGCCTTGTCGATGTCGTTGAGACGACGGCCGTTCAGCAGGAACAATGTATTGTCGGAGGCGAAGGCGCCGAAGCCGCGCAGGTCGACCGAGGTCTTGGCGCCGTTCGGGCCGCCATAGAGCGATTGCAACTGCACGCCCGGCACTTGCGCGAGGATCTCGGGCAGCGTCTGCACCGGCGAATGGGCGATGTCGTCGGCCGTGATCACCGTCGACGATGCGCCGACGATGCCCGCGGACCCGACACTGGCGGTCCCGGATCCCGTGCCCGTTGGCGGAGCGTTCGATCCGCTTCCGCTTCCCGTGTTGTCGGTCGGCGCATTGCCCGGGGCCGGGTGGTGCGGCGTCTGCGTCGCGTTCGAGTTGGTCGGCCTGGCGCGCGTCACGTTCTGGTCGCCGGGCTTGGTGACCTCGATCGGGGGAAGCACGTCCGCGGCCGGCGCCTGCTGCGCCAGCGCGGCTGTGGCGCAGAGCGCCGGCGCTGATATTGTCGAGGCGAGCAACAGCGCGCGGCGCAGTCGCGTTGAAGGGAACGGCAACATCGGCGAGACCTCGGTAACGTCAGTGGCACGTCACCGCGAACCCGGTCTCACCCATTGCACGACGGCACGTCAGGTGAAGCCAATGCCTGCACTCCCCGACCGGCATCGTCGCGTGTGACCACGGCTGACGGCAGGTCTCCTGGCTCGCGGGTCGTTACCCTTCGTCGCCTTCCCAGGACCGAGATTCCCAGTGGCCTGTGACGAAGGATTCACCGCCTACAGTTGCGGGGGCAGCCGCGGCCTTGGGGCAGTTTCCCCGTACCGCATTCCCTTTTCATCTCATGAAAGAACCGTCATGGTCACTAGGGTTCGGTCGGCGGCCAAAGTCAATCCCGGCGGAACCAGGGCAGCAGCCGGACGGCTATGGTTTTCATCGAGTGTCGCTTGTCTGCCACGGCGATCGCTGTAAGAGCATGATCCGATGAGTGTGCAGGATTTTGCCTTGGCGGCTGAGGTCGCAGCGCGGCGCCGCTTAGGTGCGACCGTAGCGCTCACGGCGCTCGTGGTCTTGCTGGTGCTGATCTCGCTCGGCATTGGGCCGGTACGGCTGTCACCACTCACCGTGATCGCGGCGCTGTTCGGCGGCGGCAGCGATGTGGCGCAGGTGATCGTGCGCGAGATCCGCCTGCCGCGGACCATCCTGGCGTTTGCGATCGGCGGCATTCTGGGATTGTCCGGCGCGGCGCTGCAGGGGCTGCTGCGCAACCCGCTGGCCTCGCCGTCGCTGTTCGGCGCGCCGCAGGCGGCCGCCTTCGGGGCGGTGCTGGTGATTGCGCTCGGGTTGGCCGACGTGCGCTCGTTCGCGCTGCCGGTCGCGGCGATCATCGCGGCGTTCGGCTCGGTCTTCGCCCTGCTTGCGATCGCGGGCCGCAATGCTGGGCTGCTGATCCTGATCCTGTCGGGGCTCGCGATCTCCAGCTTCGCAGGCGCCGCGACGGCGCTGGTGATGAATCTGTCAAGCAATCCGTTCGTGGCGCTGGAGATCGCGTTCTGGTTGCTCGGCTCGCTCGAGGACCGCAGCTTCCAGCATGTCATGATCGCATTGCCCTTCATCGTGGCCGGCGCCGTCATCCTGCTCAGCCAGGCAAGCAGCTTCCGCGCGCTGACGCTGGGCGAGGAGGCTGCGCAGAGCCTCGGGGTCGACGTCGCGCGGTTGCGGCTGTTCGTCATCTCGGGCGTCGCGCTCGGCGTCGGTGGCGCGGTCGCGGTGACAGGGACCATCGGCTTCATCGGCCTGGTCGCGCCGCATCTGATGCGACCGGTGATCGGCCACGATCCGGCGCGGCTCCTGGTGCCGAGCGCGCTTGCCGGCTCGGCGCTGCTGCTGGCGGCCGACATCGCGGTGCGCGTCATCCCATCGACCTCCGACATCAAGGTCGGCGTACTGACCTCGATCATCGGTGTGCCGTTCTTTCTCTATCTGATCATGCGCGAACGCCGCGTGCTCGGGGGAGGCGTGGCATGACCCTGCTGTCCGCAACCCATCTCAACGCTTCGCTGGGCAGCCGCCATGTGCTGCACGATATCTCGCTGTCGTTGTCGTCGGGGCATCTGGTGGCGCTGGTTGGTCCGAACGGCGCGGGCAAGACCACGCTGCTTCGTGCGCTGGCCGGGCTGATCCCTTCCCGCGGCGACATCAGGATCGGCGGCGATGCGCTGTCGTCGCTGTCGTTGCGCGAACGCTCCAGGCGCTTTGCCTATCTGCCGCAGGGGCACATGGTGCACTGGCCGCTGCCGGCCCGCGACATCGTCGCGCTCGGCCGTTATCCGCACGGTGCGACCGATCCCGCCCGGCTGTCGCCCGACGATATGGCAGCGGTGCTGCGGGCGATGCAGGCGGTCGATGTCATTGCGTTCGGCGACCGCCGCGTCACCGAGCTTTCCGGCGGCGAACGCAGCCGTGTCGCGCTGGCCCGTGTGCTCGCGGTGGAGGCGCCCGTGATCCTGGCCGACGAGCCGACCGCGTCGCTCGATCCGCGCCATCAGATCGACGTGATGCAGCGGCTGCGCGGCGTCGCTGATGCGGGCGTGCTGGTCGTCGTGGTGACGCACGATCTCGGCCTTGCCGCGCGCTTTGCGGATCACGTGCTGGTGCTCTCGGAAGGGCGATTGGCGTCGCAGGGCGCGCCTGTCGAAGCACTGTCGGAAGCGGTGATGGCGGAGGTGTTCCGGATCAGCGCCTATCGCGCCGAGTATCAGCGCGAGGCGGTGATCGTACCCTGGGCCGACGTGTGATGTGCGGGTCCGTCTATAGGCAGCGCCGAAGTATCCGCGAGCTCGCTGCACCTCTCCCGCTTGCGGGGGAGGTCGCATCGTATCGCCAGATACGATGCGCCTGGGGGCTTTCTCCACGATATGATTTGCAGCGATACCCCCACCCCAATCCTCTCCGCGCGAGCGCAGGGCAATCGCATATGAGATTCGAGTCGCAACGGCATCGGCAGTCGGCTCCCTCTCCCGCTTGCGGGGGAGGGTTGGGGTGGGGGTTCTCTCCGCGAGTCGTCTCGTGGAAAGAGCCCCCACCCGCCGCGCGCTGCGCGCGCGTCGGCCTCCCCCGCAAGCGGGAGAGGCGAGGGGAGCCCGCGGACAACCTCCGCAGACACCATATGCGATTGCCCTGCCCGCGAGCGGGAGAGGGGGCGCAGTTTTCTCGCGGCGGCTATCTCACTTCCAGATATCTCATCGCGATACTCTCGATGCTGTTGTGGGCAATCTCGCCCAGCACCTCGCTCGCCGCCGGGCCGCGCGTCGTCTCGATGAATGTCTGCAGCGACCAGCTCGTGCTGTCGCTGGCCGATCCGGATCAGATCCTCGGTCTCAGCCCGTTTGCGCGCGATGCCTGGCAATCCTGGGCGGCCGACACGGCGCGGCGCTATCCTGTGCTGTCTGGCGGGGCCGAGGATGTGCTGGTGCTGAAGCCGGATGTCGTCGTCGTCAGCCGGTTCGACAAGCGCGAGACGCGCGAGCTGCTGAAGGCCAATGGCCTTCGTCTCGTCGAGTTCACCGTGCCGCGCACGCTCGACGAGGTGAAGTCGCAAATCCGACAGATGGGCGATGTCGCGCAGCATGCGGATCGCGCCAGCGCTGCGATCGCACGGCTTGATGCCGCGATCGCTCGCGCGCGGGCCGCGGTGACAGCGCATCATTATCGCGTGCTGCCGCTGGAGCGGCGCGGCTGGGTGTCGGGAGAGAACAGCCTGGTCAGCTCATTGTTGACTGAGGTCGGACTGGTCAACGTTGCCGGCGAGCTCGGCTTTGAGGCCGGCGGATTTGCCTCGCTGGAGGCGATCGTGAAGCTGCGGCCGGATTTCATCCTGGTGTCGGAAGCCGGCGATCGCGCCGAGGATGAGGGCCGTGCCTTCCTGCTGCATCCCGCGCTTGAGCGCTTCTATCCGCCGGGCAAGCGCATCGTGTTGCCCGAGCGGCTTACCGTATGCGGCGGCGTGATGCTCGCCGACGCGCTGGAGCGGTTGACTGCGGAATTGAAGCGGGTGACGCGTTGACTCTGTAGCCCGGATGGAGCGAAGCGAAATCCGGGGCCGCACTGGTGGCCACAGATCAACCTGTCCCGGATTTCGCTGCGCTCCATCCGGGCTACGGGATCACCCGTGCATCACCGGACCGCCGGCCTTCTTCCAGGCGTCGATGCCGCCTTCGATGTGGGCGGTGTTCGCAAGTCCCGCCTTCTTCGCGGCGGCCACCGCCATCGCCGAGCGTTCGCCGAAGGCGCAGAAGAACACGACGCGGCGGCCGGTGGCGGCCGCGACCTCGCGCAGCATTCCGCCGGGCTGCAGGTTCTCGCAGATCCCGGGGTAGGGCGCGTGCATCGCGCCGGGAAGGGTGCCATGCTTGGCCCTTTCGCCATTCTCGCGCAGATCGACCAGCAGAATATCAGTCCGGCCGAGGCTCGCGATGGCGTCGCGCGCGGTGAGCGCGAGCCCCTGTTTGGCAAGTTCGTCCTGGTGGAGGCCGACATGCATGTTGGCGGGCACCGCGACGTCCATCATCTTCGGATTCGGCAGATGGAGGTTGTTCATCAGCTCGACATAGTCGTCGACCGACTTCACCTGCAGGCGCGGATTGTAGCGCCTCTCCTCGCCGATGGTGGAGACGGTATCGCCCTTGTAGTCGTGTGCGGGGAACACCATCGTCTCGTCGGGCAGCTTCAAGAGGCGATTGAAGATCGAGTCGTATTGCTCCCGCGCGCTGCCGTTCTGGAAATCGGTGCGGCCGGTGCCGCGGATCAGCAACGTGTCGCCGGTGAAGACGCGGTCGCCCATCAGGTAGCTATAGGAATCGTCGGTGTGGCCGGGTGTGTACATCGCCTCGAGGCAGAGGCCCTCGATCGTGACCTTGTCGCCGTCGGCGACGCGCATCGACACCACGTCGGCCTTGCTCTGCTCGCCCATGATGGTGATGCACTGGGTGCGGTCCCGCAGCTCGGCGAGACCGGTGACGTGGTCGGCGTGCAGGTGGGTGTCGACGGCCTTGACCAGCCGCAGGTCGAGTTCCTGCAGCAGCTTGCAGTAGCGGTCGGCTTTTTCCAGCACCGGATCCAGGATCAGTGCCTCGCCGCCGGCGCGGCTGGCGAGCAGATAGCTATAGGTGCCGGACACGCTGTCGAACAACTGGCGAAAGATCATGACGGCTTACCCATTCTCCAGGTCGAGTCTCAGAGAGGAGATTATTCCAAAGATAGGGTGTGTTCAAAGCAAATCCATCCCCATCCGGAAACCTGCGGCAAAGCATGGAAGCCTGTCATCGCGCGTTCGCGCGAGCCGTCGGCTCGCAATGACGGCTTCAGGGACGAACCAGCGTGTATCCGTTCTCGGTCAGCCGCAGGATCTGCGCGACGCCGACCTGCACCGGCGTGGCGGCGGGGAGGTAGTCCGGCCGCTTGCCGGTCTCGCGCTCGATCGTATCGACGGTGTTGAGGCAGATATCGACCCGCACGCCCTGCGCGACCAGACTCTCGACCAGCTTGCGGTTCGGATTGTCGGGCTTCAGCAGGTCGATGCCGGGGCCGAAGGCGACGATCTCGATCGCGATCTTGTCGGGATCGTAGCGCTTCATCAGGTTGTTGGCGACGCTGATCACGAGGCCCTGCTTCTTCGGATCGTTGTCGGAGAGCTGCAGCACGATCTTGTGCTCGGCAAACGGCTTGTCCTGCAGCGGCGGCTCCTGCTGGGCGTGCACCACTGGTGCCGCAAGGGCGATCAGCGCGAGGCAAAGCATCGTGGTGATCGCCCGCCGCATCATTGTCCCTTCCTGGCGATACCCGGATTGTCGTCGACACCCTTCAGCGTCACGCCCGGCGCGTCGCGGTTCGGCGGCCGGCCGGCGCGCAGGTGCTTTGCGACGACATCCCAGATCGGCGGGCCCTTCTGCTCGTTGACCGAGGCCCAGCCCGCCACCTTGTAGCTCTTGCGGGCTTCGAGATGCTTGCCGTTGGCGAGCTTCAGCTCGGAGATGCGCTTGCCGACGGCTTCCGTCGGCGCGCAGGTGTAGGCGAGGCCGCCGACGCGGACCATGTCGCCGCCTTGCTGGTGATAGGGATCGGCGTTGAACAAATTGTCGCAGATGTCTTCCAGCACGTCCTTGATCTGGCTGCCGGTCATGGTCGCGACGTAGGTCTCGGGATAGGTGATCGCGGTTTCCGACAGCACGTCTTCCATGGTCATCGGCTGTCCGGCGAGCATGGTGAGGCCCCAGCGGAAGCCCGGCGACAGCGCGATCTCGGCATTGAGCTCGTTCAACATCGCGTCGCAGATCAATTGATCGACCGTGCCGGAGAAATTGCCGCGGCGGTACAGTAGGCGGTCGGCGGCGGCGAGCTTGTCGCCCCATTCGCCGACATACGGCTCGCGCACCCGGTCGATCAGCCCCTGCATCGCAGGGTCCGGCTTCAACAGCTCCGAGAACACCGGCAGCAGCCGGTAGCGCACATTGGCGACCTTGCCCTTGGCGAGGTCGAGATCGAGCACGCCCAGGAACTTGCCGTTCGAGCCGGCATTGGTGACCAGCGTGATGCCGCCGGCATTCGTCACCGTGATCGGCAACGGGATCGCATCATGGGTGTGACCGCCGAGAATGACGTCGATGCCGGTGACGCGGCTCGCAAGCTTGAGATCGACATCCATGCCGTTGTGCGACAGCAGGATCACTGCCTCGACCTTGTCGTTGTTGCGGTGAAAGTCGACGAGCTTCTGCAACTCCTCTTCGCGGATGCCGAAGGTCCAGTCCGGCGTGAAGCGCCTGGGATGAGCGATCGGCACATAGGGAAATGCCTGCCCGATAATCGCGATGCGGTGGCTGCCGATCTCCCTGACGACAGACGGTTTGAAGACGCGTCCCGAGGCCGGGTCGAATGCCTTGGCGTCGTTGAAGGCGGCTTCCTCGGTCAGGAACACGTTCTGCGCCAGGAACTCGCCCTTGAAGCGGGCGAGATTGTCGCGCAGCACCTGCTCGCCATAGGTGAATTCCCAATGGCCGGTCATCGCCTCGATGCCGAGCAGATTGGCAGCCTCGACCATGTCGGCACCCTTCACGGCGTTGGCAAGCCCGGTGCCCTGCCAGAGGTCGCCGCCGTCGAGCAGAATCGAACGGCCGTGGCCGACATCGGCGCGCAGCTTGTCGATCAGCGTCTTCAGATGCGCAAAGCCGCCCAGCCTGCCGAAGCGGCCAGCCGCCTTCTCGAACTCGATGCAGGTGAAGGCATAGGCGTCGGCGCTGTCGGGCCGGATGCCGAAGCGGTCGAGAAAAGCCTTGCCGACCAGATGCGGCGGCTGGCCGGCCATCGCGCCGACGCCGAGATTGACGCTGGGTTCGCGAAAGAACACCGGCCGGAGCTGCGCATGCGTATCCGTCATGTGCAGGATGCGCGCATTGCCGAAGCGTTCGAGATCGTAGACGCTGGCCGTGTCGGCACTGCGCGCAAGGCGCGCCGGCAGGCCGGCGGTCAGCGTTGCGGCGGCCGAAGCTTTCAGGAATTCCCGGCGGCGGATGATCATCACTCTCCCGGCATTTGGTTCGAAGCCGCGCGGGCGGTGGAAGGGCTCTCTCCCCCCTTGCGGGGGAGAGTTGGAGAGAGGGGTGAGCCACGAACACTGCCCGTGCGGCTCACCCCTCTCCCTAACCCTCCCCCGCAAGGGGGGAGGGAACCCCTTCGCCAATGCCTCCCTAACTGTTTCGTGTCAGCGAATTTCCAGGTCCTTCCAGCGTTCCTTCTCGCTGGTGGCCTGGAAGACCGAGGCCTTGGCCAGTGCTTCCGCTTCCTTGGCCCGCGTGACCGCGGTGTCGAAGTCGCCGGCATCGGCGGCCTTTTTCGCCGCTGCCAGCGTCGCGGCGGTGGTGGTCCACTGGTTGCGCAGGCTGCCCGCTTCCGTGTTGGCGGCTTCGGCTGCGGCATAGGCTGCCTTGTAGTCGGCCTCGGATGCAGCGAAGGCGCTCGCGCCGTTTGCGATCAGCAGCACGGTTGCGAGGATCGTCGTCGTTCTCATGGCCGCGCTCCGGGACCTGAGATCGGCAGGCCGTTGCTGACGTAGGACAGATAGTATTCGAGGTTGCGATACTCGTCGTCCTGCGGGTTGAGCGGCACGGCGCGGGTCTGGCTGTTGCATGTCGTGAAGCGGCGGCTGGTCGTGCCCATGCCGCTCCATTCCGAGCGATAGATCGGCATCGCGTTCAGGATGCCGAGCGCCGGCGCCAGGACCTCGGCGCGGATCCGCTCGCCCGGGCTCTGCACGTGGCAGGTCGCGCAGGAGAAATTGAGTTGGCCGCGGCGGGTGTAGAAATATTCCTTGCCCTTCCGATAGGCCTCGAGCGCGCGCGGATCGTTCGGGATCTTGATGTCCATCGGCTTGCCGCGCGAGGTGAAGGCCATGTAGGCGGTGAGCGCCGCCATGTCGTCCTTCACATAGGACAACGGCGCCTCGCCATTGGCCTCGCGGCAGCGATTGAGCGCGAGCTCGAGCGTGATGACCTTGCCCTCCTTCTCGTCGAAATAGGGATAGTTCTGGCGCACGCCGATGCCCTTGTTCGGGAAGCAGTCGGCGTAGCTCTTGCCGTTCTTGAACGGCTTCGAAAACATCTCCTTGCCGGCCTCGAGCGAGAACTCGTAGGGCGGAAACTCTTCCTTCTCTTGCCACTGCTTGTGCAGGTCCTCATTCATCGAATAGGGACCGTTGACGAAGTCCTCCAGCTTCAGCTTGGGGAATTTGGTGGTGAAGTAGTTCTGGAAGGCAGCCTTGTCGGCCGCGGGATCGACCTTGTCCGCCGCGTGCGCCGAAGGCGCGAGCGCCAGCACGCCCAGCGCAAGCGCTGCGGTTGCGACATGAACAGGAAGACGCCGCGTCATTGAATCTTCGCCGTGGTGCTGTCGGTCGCGCCCTTGTTGTCGACCCAGCTTATCTTCAGATCGTCGCCCTTGTTGCCGCCCTTGAAGGCGAACTTGACATAGGGATCCTTGGAGACGCCGCCGCCCCAGTCGGCGATGAACACCGGCTTGCCGGCATGCTCGAAGGTGAGCTGCTGGATGAAGTGCGGCGGAATGATCTCGCCCTTGGCGTCCTTGACGAAGCCGGAATCCATCGGATGCTGGATCAGCGCCTGCACTTCGGTGGTCTCACCGTTCGATGTGGCGCGCACGCGAATGCTCGATGCCATCGGATTATTCCTCGATGTCTGTTGTCGAAACAGCCTGGCCGCAGGCTCGCTTCACCTCTCCCGCTTGCGGGGGAGGTCGGATCGCATCGAATGATGCGATCCGGGTTGGGGCTCTCTCCAAATGAAGAGTGTCCATCGTGGCGATACCCCCACCCTGACCCTCCCCCGCAAGCGGGAGAGGGAGCGCAGCGAGTTCGCGGGCTCGATCGACGCTCATCATGCCTACTACCCGCCGCAGCCGCCGACGGTGACCTTGACCTCCTTGGTGGCGCTGTAGAGCTTGCCACCGGCCTCGACGATCACGATCACGTTGCTGGTCTTCGCCATCTTGATGCGGTTGGCGACGCTCGGCAGCGTACCTCCCGGAATTTTGTAGGAGGCGACCAGCGCGATCGGATTCTCGCTGACCAGGAACGAGATCGAGGTGACGTCCGATAGCGTCGTGGTGGCCGAGATCGGCACCACCGCGCCGTTCTCGGCGATCTCCGGCGCATCCATCTTCACCTTGTCGGACGGCTCGGCGGTCCTGCCATAGAGCGCCTTGATCGCGTCGGCCTCGTTCTTCTGCTTGAACGCTTCCGTGGGATAGGGGTCGTTGGCTGCGAGCGCCCGCCGTCCGCCGAACGGGATCACGCCGAGCCCGATCAGCGCGGCGACACCGGCGCCCTTCAGCACCAGGCGGCGCGTCCCGGAAAATTCGTTGGTCGTGATACTCATTCCAAAATACTCCTAAAGCGACTGCCGCGGCATCACAGCGTCTGCAGGAAATCCACCACCGCGCTGATCTCCTTCTCGGTCAGGATCCGGTTTCGTCCGAACGGAGGCATCACGGTCAGCGGGTTGCGCTTGGTCTCGTCTGATACGATCGCTATCAGCTCGTCGCGGCTGTATTTCTTGTTGAGCCCGGTCAGCTCGGGGCCGATCGTGCCGGGCAGATCGCCGCCCTTGATCACATGGCAGGTCAGGCAGTTGCCCTTGCCGCGATCGAAGGCGAGCTTCTGGCCCTCGGGGGCGGACTGGGCCTGCGCGGGCGCAGCCACTGCCGCGCCTGCCAGCAGGGCCAGCGCGAGAGCCGGCTTGGAGAAGTTGGCGATCAAGGCTGTGTCCCGGGCTTCAATCTCGATGATCCCATCGCAATATAGAGAGTGGAAAGCACAAAGGCCATCGGCTGGCAACTCGCAGAATGGACACGTTGCGGCGGGGTTAATGTCTTGCGGAGGAGATCAGCTCCGCGCGCACCTCGGAATGACGGTCAGAGCGCATGCTCAGCGGGGTTCCGCTTTTTGCGGGTGTTACGTGCACGGCTTACGGTTGGATGACTTGAGGGAGAAGCGCGGTGGCAGGCTATGTCGCGGAGTTCGGCAAGAATGGCCGGCCGGTGGAGGCGGACGGACGGCTCGACGCGGCGGCGTTCCATCGCAACCATCAGCCGATCTGGGCCGTCCTGAAGGACTATCTCGCCGGCCAGTCCGGCGACGTGCTGGAAGCCGGCAGCGGTACCGGCCAGCATGTCGTCTATTTCGCAGGTCAGACGCCCGACATCACTTGGTGGCCGAGCGATCTTCATGCCGCGCATCTGCGCAGCATCGAGGCCTGGCGCGCGGATGCCGGCCTTGCCAACATCCAGCCGCCGCAGCCGATCGACCTGTCCGATCCGGCCTGGTCGCCGGCGCCATCGGCAGCCAAAGGCCCGGACAAGCTGCTCGCGATCTTCTGTGCCAACGTGATCCACATTGCGCCCTGGCGCGTCGCCGAGGGGCTGTTCGCCGGCGCCGCCAGGCATCTGCGCCCTGGCGGAAAACTATTCCTCTATGGTCCGTTCAAGCGCGGCGGCAAGCACACCGCGCTCAGCAATGCGGTGTTCGACACCTCCCTGCGCGAGCGCGACGCGGAATGGGGCGTGCGCGATATCGCCGATCTTGAGAAGCTCGCCGACGGCGTCGGGCTGAAGCTGGCTGGCTCGTTCGACATGCCGGCCAGCAACATGATCCTGGTGTTTTCCAAGGACTAAGGCGTGATGAGATGAGATTGAACTGGAGCGGCGGCGGTGCTTCACCTCTCCCTCGGGAGAGGTCGGCGCGCAGCGCCGGGTGAGGGTTACGGTCTCTCGTTAGCGCCGCGGCCCCTCACTCGATTTGCTTCCGCAAATCGACCTCTCCCCGTTGGGGAGAGGTGAACCGAACGCGTGGCTAAAACCGATTCGATCTTGATGCAAAGCTCGGCCTGCAAGGCCTGCTCCCTGTCTGACAATGTGTTATTTGACACACACAAGTGTGTCAAATAGCATATGTTCACGATGGAGGCTGGTATGAGGAGGCCAGAATGAAGAGGCGGCTTTATCCGGCTGTGCTGGAGCGCGGCCCGCGGGGCGCGTTCGGCGCATGGTTTCCCGATTTTCCGGGCTGCGTGGCCGGAGGCAGATCGCAGGAAGAGGCGATCGAACGCGCCGAGCATGCACTGGCCCAGGCGGTCGACGGCTGGGTCGAGCAGGGGCGCGCGCTGCCGGAGCCGACACCGATCGAGCGGATCGTGCCGCCCAAGGGCTCCGACGTCGCCGCGTTCTTCATGGTCGGCGTCGATCCGCCCGATCCGTCCGAGCGCGTCAATGTCTATCTGCCGAAAAGCCTGATCGCGCGGATCGACAAGCGTGCCGCCGAGCTCGGCATGAGCCGTTCCAGCTATTTCGGCTTCGCCAGCTCGCTGGCACTCGAATGGCCCGGCGGATTTCCGCGTGGCGCCCCCATCACGCCGCGATCGAAGGTGCACAAGACCGGCGCACTACGCGCGGAGAGGCGACCGGGCAAGAAGCGGACGTGATAGGTGATTGATCACCGAACGACAAGCGTTCTCGCCGTCACCCTGAGGAGGCCGCGTCGCGGCCGTCTCGAAGGGCGACGGCCCGGCTTTCTCCGCGAGGGGTTCGTCACTCGCTGAACGGCGGGGCCGTGCATCCTTCGAGACGCCGCTCCGCGGCTCCTCAGGATGACGGGACTGATAGATCTGTCGGCCTGTAGTCGCGCGGCATGGGAGTGGGGCCATCCCTCGTGCGTCTCCCGCATGGCCTACGTCTGTTTGCGTCGGTTGATCGTCCTGAGTCCGCTCTCCATAGTGCCGGCGATTGGAGGCTCCCGCCGGGGCTTCGACGCGGGAATGCCGATGATCGACGTAACAGTTTTGGACGAGGCGGCCGATGATGCGCGGGCGCGCGGCAACGTATTGCGGCTCGCTGCGGCGCAGGCGCTGACCGGCGCCAATTCGGCCGTGATCTTCGCCACCGGCTCGATCGTCGGCGCCACGCTGGCACCTAACATCTCGCTCGCGACCGTGCCGCTCTCGATGTATGTGCTCGGGCTTGCCGCGGGCACGCTGCCGACCGGGGCGATCTCCCGCGCCTATGGCCGCCGCATTGCCTTCATCATCGGCACCGGTTGCGGCACGCTCACCGGCTTGCTCGGTGCCTGGGCTATCCTGCATTCGTCATTCTGGCTGTTCTGCGCCGCGACCTTCCTCGGTGGCCTCTATGGCGCCGTGGCGCAATCGTATCGCTTCGCCGCGGCCGATGGCGCGAGCTCTGCGTTTCGGCCCAAGGCGGTGTCGTGGGTGATGGCGGGCGGCGTGTTCGCCGGCGTGCTCGGGCCGCAGCTCGTGCAGTGGACCATGGACGTGTGGCCGCCCTATCTGTTCGCCTTCTCCTTCGTGATGCAGGCGCTGGTCGCGCTGGTTGCGATGGCGGTGCTGTCCGGCGTCGACGCGCCGAAGCCCGCGGCGGCGGACCTGCATGGCGGCCGTCCGCTGCTCGAGATCGCGAAGCAGCCGCGCTTCATCGCCGCCGCGCTGTGCGGCGCGATCGCCTATCCGATGATGAACCTCGTGATGACCTCGGCGCCGCTCGCCATGAAGATGTGCGGGCTCACGGTGAGCGATTCCAATTTCGGCATTCAATGGCACATCGTGGCGATGTACGGACCGAGCTTCTTCACCGGCTCCCTGATCGCGCGATTCGGCGCGCCTGTGATCGTGGCGCTGGGCCTCATTCTCGAAGCGGTGGCCGCGATGATTGGGCTGTCCGGCATCACCGCGCCGCACTTCTGGGCGACGTTGTTTGTGCTCGGGCTCGGCTGGAATTTCGCTTTCGTCGGCGCTTCCGCGCTGGTGCTGGAAACGCACTGGCCGCAGGAACGCAACAAGGTGCAAGCCTTCAACGATTTCCTTGTCTTCGGCATGATGGCGATCGGCTCGTTCTCCTCCGGCCAGTTGCTCGCCCATTACGGCTGGAATGCCGTCAACATGGTGGTCTTCCCGCCGGTGGTGCTCGGGCTCGCCGTGCTGTCGCTCGCCTCGGTCGCAAAGCGCCGGGCGCGATTGCGGGCGGGAGACGAGATACTGGACCCCGGCGTTTCGGCATGAGCGGAAATGTGCGTCGTGGCTTCCCGTGGGAAGTTCCCTGCTGCCAATTGCTGACACTTCGATCCGAATCGAAGTGATTGCCTCGCATGGCTATTTACATCGTCACAACCGGCGATTCCCTGTCATGACGATGTGAGAAGCAAGAGCAACAAGATGGACGCATCCTCATACGCCCCGCCCGATGAAAGCTCGCTGCGCTACGAGGGCTGGCGCATCGTCGTCGTCTGCTTTCTGCTTGCGACCTTCGGCTGGGGTCTCGGCTTCTACGGTCAGAGCGTCTATGTCGCCGAGCTGCAACGGCTGCACGGCTGGCCGGCGTCACTGATCTCCTCGGGCACCACGTTCTTCTATTTGTTCGGCGCGGCGCTCGTTGCCTTCGTCAGCGAGGCGATCAAGGCGTTCGGTCCACGCAAATGCCTGATCGCGGGCACGCTTGCGATGGCCGCCGCGTCAGTTGCGATCGGCGAGGTGCGCGAGCCCTGGCAGCTCTATCTCGCGGACGCCTTGCTCGCCTTCGGTTGGGCCGGCACCAGCCTCGCCATCATCACCAATACGCTCGGCCTGTGGTTCGACAAGAAACGCGGCATGGCGATCAGCCTCGCGCTCAACGGCGCGAGCTTCGGCGGCATCGTCGGCGTACCGCTGCTGGTGGCGGGAATCGGCGCGTTCGGCTTTTCCGGCGCAATGATCGCAGCCAGCGCGCTGCTCATCGTCGTGATGGTGCCGGTGACCTTGATCTTCGTCGGCCAGCCGCCGGCGCACCTCCACGCGGTCACCTTGGCCGCCGCAGACGCGCCGTCGGCCACGCAGCTCCGTGCCCGCGCGCTGCGCGATATCAACTTCCTGTCGGTCTCGGTTGCATTCGCGCTGGTGCTGTTTGCGCAGGTCGGCTTCATCGTCCACCTGATCGCGTTCCTGGATCAGACGATCGGGCGCGAGCGCGCCACGATCGCGATCGCGCTGTTGACCGCGATGGCGGTGGTCGGCCGCGTCTCGTTCTCCTTCGTGATCGACAGGCTGAACCAGCGGCTGGCATCGGCGCTGTCCTTCGCCAGCCAGGCCGTCGCGCTGCTCGTCATCATCAATCTGCACAACGATGTCGCACAGATCGCGGCCTGCGGGCTGTTCGGTTTCTCCGTCGGCAACCTGATCACGCTGCCGTCGCTGATCATTCAGCGCGAGTTCGATCCGCGGGCCTTCGGTGTGCTCGTCAGCCTGCTCACAGCCATCAACCAGGTGACTTATTCCTTCGGCCCGGGCGTGATCGGATTGCTGCACGACCTTTCCGGCAGCTACACGTTGCCGTTCTATGGCTGCATCGCTCTCGAGCTGATCGCGGCTGTTGTGATCATGATGAAGAGGACTTAGCTCCGGATAGAGCGAAGCGAATTTCCACCTCCCCTTGAAAAGGGGAGGTCGCTTTGCTCGCCAGAGCAAAGCGGGTGGGGATCTGCTCTCTCCGCTCTCTCCGCATGCAGCGTCGCTCGCGGCTGACCCCCATCCCGACCTTCCCCCTTTTTCAGGGTAGGGCAATCGCATTTGGGAGAAAAGCGCCCTGCGGCCATCCTTCGAGACACCGCTCCGCGGCTCCTCAGGATAAGGTCTTGTTTTGCGGCACAATAGTAGACCCTCATGGTGAGGAGCGCCGCTTGCGGCGCGTCTCGAACCACGAGGCCGAGTATGTGCGCAGCCGCCCAAGACGGCATATGCGATAGACCTGCCTTTCAGGGGCTACGATCGCTGCCGTGATTTCCGGACCTTCTTCTCGCCGATCTTGCCGGCCGCCGCGACACGCAGCAGGCGACGGAAGGTCGGGCATTCCATGTGGCTCGGCGCGGGGCAGGCGGCGGCGTGGCGCAGGCCGTCGCGCATGGCGTTGAGCTTGCGAATGGTCCGGTCGAGCTCCTCCGCCTTGGCAGCCAGCTTGCGGCGATCGATCCGTGGCCGGCCATCCGGCGCAAACATTGTCCCGATCTCGTCGAGCGAGAAGCCGGCGGCGCGGCCGAGCGCGATCAGCGCCAGCCGATCCAGCACGGCCGGGTCGAACAGGCGGCGCAGTCCCCGCCGTCCATGCGAAGCGATCAGCCCCTTCTCCTCATAGAAGCGCAGGGTCGAGGCGCGCACTCCCGACATTTGGGCGAGCTCGGCGATATCGATGTCCCTCACGGCCTTGACCTCAAGTTAACTTGAACTGGCAGAGTGCAGCCATTCGCTTGCTCCAGGCAAGCATCACTACGGGCAACAACGCAAGAAGGCATCACGGATGACGTGCATGGCTGAGGCCGCAGAGTATTTGACAGCCGCGGTGCTGATCGGGGCGGGGGCTACGGCCGTGATGGACGTCTGGGGGATCATCCGCGCGCGGCTGCTCGGTATCCGATCTCTGGACTATGCGCTGGTCGGCCGCTGGTTCGGTCATCTCGCGCACGGGCGCGTCTGTCACCACCGGATCGCCGCCTCAGCCGCGATCGCCGGCGAGCGATCGATCGGATGGATCGCGCATTATCTGATCGGGATCGGCTTGGCGGGCCTGTTGCTCGCGATCGTCGGTCTCGATTGGGCGCGTTATCCGACGCTTGCCCCGGCGCTGATCGTCGGAATTGCCAGCGTGGCCGCGCCGTTCCTGGTGATGCAGCCCGCCATGGGCGCCGGCATCGCCGCGAGCCGGATGCCTGATCCGACCGCCGCGCGGCTGCACAGCCTCGTGACGCATGCGGTGTTCGGCGCCGGACTCTACATTGCGGCCTGGCTGGCGCGTCCGTTGTTGGCGCCGTAGCCCCGGAGGGAGCCCACGGGTCGCGCGAACACGCGCCCGCGGACAGGCTCCGCGTAATCCGAACCCCCTTTTCACCTCCCCTTGAAAAGGGGAGGTCGCTTTGCTCGCCGAGCAAAGCGGGTGCGGATCTGCTCTTTCCTCAAACAGCATCGTTCGCGGCTGACCCCCATCCCGACCTTCCTCCTTTCAGGGGGAAGGGGAAGCCGGCCACGAACCTAGATCGCGCGCTGCTTCAGGAGATCCTCGAGGTCGAGCCGCCTGGTGAACATCGCGAGCTTGCCGTCGGCCGTGCGCGGCCATTCGGCCTCGGGCCGGTCCCAGTAGAGCTCGACGCCGTTCTCGTCGGGATCGCGCAGGTACAGTGCCTGGCTGACGCCGTGATCGCTGGCGCCGTCGAGTGGAATGCCGGCAGTGAGCACGCGATGCAGCGCGTCGGCGAGTGCCGCGCGGGTCGGATAGAGGATGGCGGTGTGGAACAGGCCGGTGGTTCCGGGCGGCGGCGGATGGCCGCCCTTGCTCTCCCAGGTGTTGAGGCCGATGTGGTGGTGATAGCCGCCGGCCGAGATGAAGGCGGCGCCGGAGCCCATGCGCTGCTGCAGCTCGAAGCCGAGCACGCCGCAATAGAAGCTGAGCGCGCGATCGAGGTCGGCGACCTTGAGGTGGACATGCCCGATTCGGGTGCCCGCGATGATGGGAGGGGTCTGCGACACGTTCCGGCTCCGCTGGCGTGCGGCTTCCCGGCCGCGGGAAGCCCTTCAATCTGATATAGTCAGAATCCGCGGATCGTAGAGCGGTCGATCCGGAAACCCAAGGTTTCCGGAAGCGTCTCAGTTGCGGGCGGAAGACTTACGCCAGCTCCGACAGTTCGCCGCCGGGCACCTCGAACTCGAACGTGTTCAGCGTCATCGACACCATGGTGTAGTAGCCGCACAACCCGATGATCTCGACCACGCCGCGCAGGCTCAGCAGTTCGATCGCCTCGTCGTACAGCGGCTTGGCCACGCCGTGGCCCTCGTGCAGCGACTTGGCGAGCTCGTAGATCATCTTGGCCTTGGGATCATCGAAGGTCGGGACGCGCCGCACCCGGATGTCTTCGATGATCTTCGGATCGAGGCCGCCCTTCAGCGCCAGGCGCTTGTGCGCATACCACTCGTAATGCGCGGTCCAGTGCCGGGCGGTGACCAGGATCGCGATCTCCGACAGCTTTGCCGGAAACACCGTGTCGAAGCGCAGCACCTCGCCAAGGCGCGTGGCGTGCCGCGCCATCTCCGGGCTATTGAGCCAGGCCATCATCGGCGCCGGCGGGGCCCCGCGCTTGCCGGCGATCGACTCGTCATAGGTTTCCTTCTGGGCGGCGTTCATTTCGCCAGGCGAAAGGAGTTTGAGCCGCATGTCCGTTTCCTCTTGTTTTTCAATCGTTACCCCATCTCGCGCATACACCCGATCGGGCGCAGTGACCAGCGACAGCAGAGCATGCCGCGCTCGCAAGACATATTGAATTCCATGGGGCGCTGGCTAAGGTCGATTTCAATTCGTCGATTTTGACCGGAAACGCACCATGGCTGACCTCGAGAAATTCCGCAGTGAGACCCGCGCCTGGCTGGAGCAGAATTGCCCGCCGGAGATGCGCAAGCCGATGACGTCGGATGGCGATACGTTCTGGGGCGGGCGTAACGCCAAGTTCTCCTCCGAAGCGCAGCGCGTCTGGTTCGAGCGCATGCGCGACAAGGGCTGGACCGTGCCGCACTGGCCGAAGGAGTATGGCGGCGGCGGCCTCGACGGCGAGGAAGCCAAGATCGTCCGCCAGGAGATGGCGGCAATCGGCGCGCGACAGCCGCTCACCTCGTTCGGCATCTCCATGCTCGGGCCGGCGCTGCTGAAATACGGCACCGAGGAACAGAAGAAGGAGCATCTGCCTGACATCACCGCGGGCCTGATCCGCTGGTGCCAGGGCTATTCCGAACCGAACGCCGGTTCCGATCTCGCCTCGCTGCAGACCCGCGCCGAGAGCGACGGCGACGACTACATCATCAACGGCCAGAAGATCTGGACCTCCTACGCCAACTATGCCGACTGGATCTTCTGCCTGGTCCGCACCGATCCGGCGGCGAAGAAGCATGACGGCATCAGCTTCATCCTGTTCGACATGACGTCGAAGGGGGTTTCGACCAAGCCGATCCTCTTGATCTCGGGCTATTCGCCGTTCTGCGAAACCTTCTTCGACAATGTGCGGGTGCCGAAGTCGCACGTCGTGGGGCAGGTCAATCGCGGCTGGGACGTCGCCAAGTATCTGCTGCAGCACGAGCGCGCGATGATCTCAGGGATGGGCGAGCGCGGCGTCGGCCGTCCGCTCGGCCAGATCGCGGCCGATTCCGTCGGCGCGGACGCGCAAGGCAAGCTCGACGATGCGCAGTTGCGCAGCCAGATCGCGACCTTCGAGGTCGACGAGGCGGCGCTCGCCGCCGCCGCGGAACGCGCGGTCGATCTCGCCAAGGCCGGGCAATCGCATCCGGCGTTCTCGTCGGCGATGAAATATTACGGCACCGAGCTCAACAAGCGCCGCTACGAGATCCTGATGTCGGCGGGCGGCATCGACGCGCTGGAGTGGGAAAGCGAGCGCTCCAGGGGCGGCGCCCGGCCGCGCGCCTGGCTGCGCACCAAGGCGAACTCGATCGAGGGCGGCACGAGCGAGGTGATGCTCGGCATCGTCGCCAAGCGCATCCTCGATTTGCCGGGCGCGTGATTGCAAATTCCTCATCCTGAGGAGCGCGGAACGCGCGTCTCGAAGGATGAGGCCCCGATATCAGCCTCATGGTTCGAGACGGCGCCAGAGCGCCTCCTCACCATGAGGGGCAACAGTGAAAATCAATCGAAGATATCTAGAGCGGAATCCACCAATGGCCCTCGTCCTCACCGAAGAACAATCCATGCTGCGCGACAGCGCGCGCGGCCTCATCAGCGACAAGGCGCCGGTGTCGCATCTGCGCAGCTTGCGCGACTCCAAGGATGCCACCGGCTTCTCCCGCGAGCTCTGGAAGACCTTTGCCGAGATGGGCTTCTCCGGCCTGCTCGTTCCCGAGAAATTCGGCGGCAGCGGGCTCGGCTGCGTCGAGGCCGGCATCGTGATGGAGGAGATCGGCCGCACCTTGATGCCCTCGCCGTTCCTGGCGACATCAGTGGTGGCGGCATCGGCGCTGTCGCGTGGCGGCAGCGAGGCGCAGAAGGCGCAGCACCTGCCGAAGATTTCCGACGGCTCATTGCTCGCTGCGCTCGCCATCGACGAGGGCGCCAAGCATCGCCCGCTGCAGACCAAGCTGCAGGCGGCGCGTTCCGGCAACGGCTTCAAGCTCTCGGGCGACAAGGCGTTCGTGGTCGACGGCCACACCGCTGATCTGCTGATCGTCGCGGCGCGCACGGCGGGCGCCGCCGGCGACAAGAACGGGCTGACACTGTTCCTGGTCGATCCCAAGGCGAAGGGTCTCGCGGTCGAACGTACCGCGATGGTCGATTCGCACAATGCGGCGCGCATCTTGTTCGACAATGTCGAGGTCAATGCCGACAGCGTGCTCGGTGAGGTCGATCAAGGAAGTGGGCTGCTCGAGGGCGTGCTCAATGTCGGCCGCGGCGCGGTCGCCTCCGAAATGGTTGGCCTGAGCGAAGAGGTGTTCGGCCGCACGGTGACCTACCTCAAGGAGCGCAAGCAGTTCGGCAAGGCGATCGGTGAATTCCAGGCGCTGCAGCACCGGGCTGCCCAACTTTATATCGAGATCGAGATCACCCGTGCCGCTGTCCTGAAGGCGCTGCAGGCGCTCGATGCCGACATCGACAAGGCCGGCACCGCGGTCGCGGTCGCCAAGGCGCGCGCTGGCACCACGGCGACGCAGGCCGTGCAGGAGGGCGTGCAGATGCATGGCGGCATGGGCATGACCGACCAGTTCGACATCGGCTTCTTCATGAAGCGCGCCCGGGTTTGCCAGGAGCTGTTCGGCGACAGCAATTTCCACGCCGATCAATTGGCGCGCGGCAAGGGGTATTGATCCGGCGCAAAGCGTCGCCACAAATCCCGCTGTCATCGCCCGGCTTGCCGCCTCCGCTAAAGCTTCGGCGTGCCTGAATCGCAAGCCTCGTCGAAGCCTTGGCGGAGACGGGACCGGGCGACCCAGTATTCCAGAGACGCCAGCACTCGAATCGAGAGGCCGCGGCGTACTGGATCACCCGCTTTCGCGGGTGATGACAGTTGAGGCTGTGGCAGAGCGCGTCGGCTAAACCGCCGTCACCGGATCGGCGGCGCGTATTGGACGCCGCCGGCGTTCCAAAGCTGGTTCATGCCACGCGGGATCTTCAGGTTGGAGCCGCTGCCGACGTTGCGGTCGTAGACCTCGCCATAGTTGCCGACGTGGCGGATGATGCGCACGGCCCAGTCCTTGGTCAGGCCGAGATCCTCGCCATAGCTGCCCTCGGTGCCGACCAGCCGCATCACCTCGGGCTTCTTCGACTTGAGCGCCTCGTCGATGTTCTTGGAGGTAATGCCGAGCTCCTCGGCGTTGATCATGGCGTAGAGCGTCCATTTCACGATCATCATCCAGTCGTCGTCGCGCAGCCGCACCACCGGCGCCAGCGGCTCCTTTGAGATGATATCGGCCAGAATGACCTGATCGTTCGGCTTGGAAAGGTTGAGCCGCAGCGCGTAGAGCTGCGAGGCGTCCGACGTCAGGGTGTCGCACTGGCCGGAGTCGTAGGCCTTCACGACGTCGTCCAGCTTGTCGAACTTCATCTCCGTGTACTTCATGTTGTTGGCACGGAAGTAGTCGGCAAGGTTGAGCTGCGTCGTGGTGTTGGACTGCACGCAGACCTTGCTGCCGTCCAGGTCGAGCGCGGAATCGATGTTGCGCGCGCGCGGGATCATGAAGCCCTGGCCGTCATAGTAGGCGACCGCTGGGAAATAGAGGTCGTAATTGGTCTCGCGCGACATGCTCCAGGTCGAGTTGCGGGAGAGGATGTCGACCTTGCGGTCCTGCAACTCCTTGAAGCGTTCGCTGGCGTCGAGCGGGACGAACTTCGCCTTCGACGGATCGTCGAAGATGGCTGACGCCACCGCACGGCAGAAGTCGACATCGAAGCCGGTCCAATTGCCCTTGTCGTCGGGAATCGAGAAGCCCGGCAGGCCCTTGTTGACGCCGCACAGCACCTCGCCGCGGCGTTGCGTGCGCTTCAGCGTGCGGGTGTCGTAGCGCTCGTAGGTGATGGCGGCGGCCGCGACCAGCACGGCGATCGCGAGCCCGATCGTCAGGCCGCCTCGAAATGTACGCATGGATGTATCTCGCCAATGAGGGAAAGTGGGTGGGCTGATGAAGGCGGGCTGGAGGCTAGAGTTGGGGCTTCTGCCGGACGATCACCTTGGTGCCGACCGGGACGCGGCCGTACAAATCCATGACGTCGGCGTTGACGAGGCGGAAGCAGCCCGAGGAGATCGCGGTGCCGATCGTGTCGGGCTGGTTGGTGCCGTGGATGCGGTAGACCGTGGTGCCGAGATACATCGCGCGCGCCCCGAGCGGATTGCCGGGGCCGCCCGCCATGAAACGCGGCAGGTAGGGCTGGCGTGCGATCATTTCCGGCGGAGGCGTCCAGTCCGGCCATTCCGCCTTGCGGGTGATGCTCAGAAGGCCCTGCCACTGGAAGCCTTCGCGGCCGACACCGATGCCGTAGCGCAGTGCGCGGCCGTTGCCCTGGACGAGATAAAGATGACGCTCGGCGGTGGAGATGATGATGGTGCCCGGCGCCTCGTTGGTGCGGTAGTACACGACCTGCTTCTGCCACTCCGGATCGAGCTGGTAGTTTTCGTCGGGGACCAGGCCGGGCTCGTCGACGTCGGGGCGGCTTTGCGCAAAGCCTTGCGACGTCGACAGCACCAGACCGACCACGGCGGTCACCATCCAGAGCAGGTGGCGAAGTTTCGTCATGCAAAGCTCCCCTTCTCGGCGCAGGCCAACTGCCTGCTCCACTCAAATCGCGCGAACATCAAATCTCAGTGACAGCTTGATGGCAAGCTTGGGGCACGCACAGGTGGTATCCCGCTGTAATGCTTCCCGTTTTTGGATCGCCGCGTCACCGCTCGACCGATCTCATCTCGGCGCGATCCAGAGCCGCAGGGCGAAGGAGACCAGGGCGACCGTGCCAACACCGCCGAGCCAGAGCGCAGCGAACCACAGGAGGCGCCGGCCGAGCGGGCGCGGGACAGGATCCGGCGGCATCAGTGGTACCCGTGTCCGGGCCGCACCTTGCCGCGGAACACCCAGTAGGCCCAGCCGGTGTAGCCGAGGATCAGCGGGATCAGCACCGCGACGCCGACCAGCATGAAGATCTGGCTGTTCTCCGGCGCAGCCGCCTGCCAGATCGTGATGCTCTGCGGCACGATATACGGGTACATGCTGATGCCGAGCCCGGCATAGGACAGCGCGAACAGCGCCAGCGACAGGAAGAACGGCTGGTAGTCGTACTTGTTGGTCAGCGCGCGCAGCAGCAACACGGCAACGGCGGCGACCGCGATCGGCACCGGCGCGGTCAGGATGATGTTCGGCCAGGCGAACCAGCGATGGGTGTACTGCACGTGCAGGAACGGCGTCGCGATGCTGACGGCGCCGATCGCGCAAAGCATCGCGATCAGAAGCACCCAACTCAAATGGTAAGCGCGGTCGCGCAAGTTGCCTTCGGTCTTCATCACAAGCCAGGTGGCGCCCAGCAGCGCATAGCCGATCACCAGCGCCACGCCGGTCAGGATGCTGAACGGCGTCAGCCAGTCCCACCAGCCGCCGGCATATTGCCGTCCCTCGACATGGATGCCTTGCAGGATCGCGCCGAGCGCAATCCCCTGCGCCAGCGCCGCGAGCAGCGAGCCGCCGGCGAACGCGATATCCCACTTGTTGCGCGCCTTCTGCGTCCGCCAGCGGAATTCGAACGCGACGCCGCGGAACACAAGGCCAAGCAACATCGCGATGACAGGCGTGTAGAGCGCCGGCATCAGCACCGCATAGGCCAGCGGAAACGCCGCCATCATGCCGCCGCCGCCGAGCACCAGCCAGGTCTCGTTGCCGTCCCACACTGGCGCCACGCTGTTCATGATCACATCGCGATCGGACTTTTGCGGAAACAGCGGAAACAGGATGCCGAGGCCGAGATCGAAGCCGTCCATCACGACATAGACGAACACGGCGAAGGCGATGATGAAGGCCCAGATCGTGGCGAGGTCGGCGGCGAAGCTCATCGTGCGCCCTCCGCTGCAGCGCCTGCGGCCGGCGTGATGCCGGCGGCGCGCGCCGGCAGGTCATGCGACGGGCCTTGCTCGCCATGATGCGGCGGCTGCGCCATCAGCCGCAGGATGTAGACCACGCCGGCGACGAACACGGCGAAATAGACGATGATGAAGGCGATTAGCGAGGAGCCGACCGCAGGCGCTGCGAGCGGCGAGACCGCATCGGCCGTTCGCAACAGTCCATAGACGGTGAATGGCTGCCGGCCGGTCTCGGTGGTGATCCAGCCGGCGAGCACGGCAATGAAGCCGGCCGGTCCCATCGCGATCGCGAACAGGTGCAGCAGCCGCGTCTCGTACATCTTTCCGCGCAGGCGCATCACGAGGCTGAACAGGCCGAGGCCGAGGATCAGGAAGCCGAGCCCGACCATGACGCGGAATGCCCAGAAGGTGATCGGCACCGGCGGCCAGTTCTCGCGCGGCACGGTGTCGAGGCCGGCAAGGGGAGCGTCGAGCGAGTGCTTCAGGATCAGCGACGACAGCTTCGGCACCTCGATCGCGTACTTCACCCTGGCATCGGCCATGTCGGGCCAGCCGAACAGCACCAGCGGCGCGCCGTCCTTGTGGCTCTGGAAGTGGCCTTCCATCGCCATCACCTTGGCGGGCTGATGCTCCAGCGTGTTGAGGCCGTGCTGGTCGCCGGCGAGGATCTGGATCGGCGCCACCAGCGTCGCCATCCACATCGCCATCGAGAACATCACGCGCGGGCCGGCGAGATGCTGGTCGCGCAGCAGATGAAAGGCGCCGACCGCACCGACCACGAGCGAGGTGGTGAGATACGCCGCCAGCACCATGTGCACGAGCCGGTAGGGGAATGACGGATTGAAGATCACCTTGAGCCAGTCGGCGGCGACGAACTGCCCGTCGGCATTGACGGTATAACCGGTCGGCGTCTGCATCCAGGAGTTGGCCGACAGGATCCAGAACGCAGAGATCAGCGTGCCGATCGCGACCATCAGCGTCGCGATAAAATGCAGCCTATGGCCGACGCGTTCGAGCCCGAACAGCATCACGCCGAGGAAGCCCGCCTCGAGGAAGAACGCGGTCAGCACTTCATAGGCCATCATCGGGCCGATCACCGGGCCGGTCTTGTCCGCGAACGCCGACCAGTTGGTGCCGAACTGGTAGGACATCACGATGCCCGACACCACACCCATGCCGAAAGCGACCGCGAAGATCTTCAGCCAGTAATTGAACAGGTTGATGTAGACATCGCGCCCGGTGGCAAGCCACAGCGCTTCCAGCACCGCGAGGTAGCTCGCAAGCCCGATCGAGAAAGCGGGGAACACGATGTGGAACGACATCGTGAAAGCAAACTGTGCGCGCGCGAGCGCAACCGCATCCCAGCCTTCGAACATGACGCACCGTCCGTCCATTCGGAGCGCAATCTGGTCCGAAGACCGTCTTCCAGTCGTCGGGAGCGCGCCCACTCTGGAAGAACCCTAGCACGGCGGGGATGACCGACAATACGGGACGGATTGTCCGAGGTGGCGATGCGATGGATACGATCGCATCGCCACCTCATCTCATTGTTCAGGCTCGATCTTTGCGGAAAAAACCATTCCGGTTTGCGCGGATTCAGCCCTCCTAGGCGCCGGCGTTGAGCAGCCGCGCGATGGTGCGGTCGATCTGCTCATACTGCCCTTCGCCGTCGTGCTGGAAAACGATCCTGCCGTTCTGGTCGATGATGTACTGCGCCGGCCAATACTGATTGCGATAGGCGTTCCAGGTCTGCGAATTGTTGTCCTGCGCCACCGGATAGAGGATGCCGTGTCGCTTCAACGCCGCTTGCACGTTCGACGCGGAGCGCTCGAACGGGAATTCCGGCGTGTGGACCCCGATCACGACGAGGCCGCGATCCCGATATTTTGAATAAAGTTCGGTGACGTGCGGCAGGGTGTTGACGCAGTTGACGCAGCCATAGGTCCAGAAATCCACCAGCACGACCTTGCCGCGCAGATCGGCGAGCTTGAGCGGCTGTGAATTGAACCAGTTGCCGATGCCGACGAACTCGGGCGCGGTCCGGCTCTGCTCGGCCGCCATGGCTGCAGTCATCGCAATGGGCCGCGCCGGCGCATCGGCCTCCGTGCACAGGCCGGGAATGACGGCGCCGCCAAGGCCAAGGCCGGCCACCAGCGCGGACACGGCAATCAAGCGCAGGGACATCGAGATCTCCTTTCGAGACTTACAGGCCAATCTGGCCGTTGGGATAAAAGCGGGTCAGCCACGCCACGATCAGCGTGTCGTATTGCAGGTATGAGAGTGCAGCGAATGCGACGATCACGACGCCGAAGCCCTGCTGCAGGCGCGGCGAAATCCGCGCGATGCTGCGCACGCGGCTGGTAACGGCCTGCCCGCCATAGGCGATCGCAAGCATTGGAATCGCCGCGCCGATCGCATAGGTGACGAGCTGCAGGCTCGCCCATGCGGTGTCATTTGCGGTCGCGATGATGGTGAGGATCGAGCCGAGCACAGGCCCGGCGCAGGGCGTCCACACCAGGCCAAGCGTGCCGCCGAGCAGAAAGCCGCCCAACAGCCCCTGTGACGGGACAGTGCCGGCGAGGTTGCCGCCGGTAAGGCCGGCCAGCCGGATCGACAGCCATTCGAACGGCGCCGGCCAGATCATGAGCAGACCGAAGCCGGCAAGCAGGATCGCAGCTCCCGTCCGCAGCACGTTCGGATCGAAATCGAAGGCGCGCGTGATCGCGCTCAGCAGCAACGCCACGATAGAGAACGACATCACGAAGCCGAGCGCGATCATCGCCGGCCGCGCCTTGCGGGTCTGGCCTATCGATACCCCGAGCAGGATTGGCAGCATCGGCAGGGTGCAAGGCGCGGCGACGGTCGCGACACCGGCGAGCAGCGCGAGAGCGAGACTGAGCATTGTGGTCCATCCGTCAGCAGTCCCGGCCTACCGAACAGTGCCAGGGACGCATGATGCTGTTCGCGGCAATGACTCACGGCGTTACGCGCTTCGCTCGCGCGCGCCGTCACGTCCATGTGAGGCCAGCCGCGCTCGGCTTCACGAAGCGGCGCCGGGAGCTTCGTCGGATCCTGTCCTGAGAGATCGACCCGCCAGACATAGAGCGACCCGGCAGGGGGGCATCCCGGCCGGGTCGTTGGAGGTCACTTGGGAGGCTAACTTGGAAAGTCTCGAACCTGATTCACTAGATGGTGGCGTCGCGTCGTTGTTTAAGAGCGTAGCGATCGAATTTTTCGGGCCGATGTCGTGGTGTGTTTCAATTGTTTCGTCGCTGAACTTTTTCGGTTTCCCGGGCCGTCGGTCCGGCCCGCGTGATATTCATCTAATGTATTGAACTTGCTTTATTTACGCAGCGACGCTGTCAACGCCGGCACCCCTGAGGAGATCGGCGAGCTGCTTGCGGGCATAGAACATCCGGGTCTTCACCGTGCTCTGCGGGATCCCGATGATCAGCCCGGCCTCTTCGACCGACTTCTCATGATAGTAGACGAGGTTGATGATCTCGCGGTGGGCCGGCGACAGCTTGGCGACGCAGGCGCGCAGGATCTCGCTGGTGGTGGTGCGATCGAGCGAGGTTTCCGGCGTGTCGGCACCATCGGCGATCTCCAGAACATCTTCCTGATCGATGTCTTCGTGCTTGCGCTGGCGCAGTGCGGTCAGCGCCTTGAAACGGGCGATCGACAGCAGCCAGGTCGAAACCTGCGAACGGCCCTCGAACTGGGAGGCGGTCCGCCAGACATCCAGGAACACCTGGCTGACCAGGTCTTCGGCGATCGTGCTGTCCCGCACCATGCGCAGCACGAAGCGGTAGACCCGAACGTTGTGACGGGAATAGAGGACGTGCATCGCGGTGCGGTCACCGTTGGCGATGCTGGCGAGCAGCATTTCATCCGAGGTCGTGCGGGCAGCGGCAATATGCTTCTTGGCTGCGGCGTTGATGGCGATGACGTTCGGCATGACAGGCTCCCAATTCGCCGTTTGGCGGCGGTTCGTTGGGAGAATTGTTAGTGACTGCCCGTTTCCGGATGTCTGCGCGAAAAGGGGAAAATGGTTTCGTGAGCGGGAGAATTGTTTCGTCGGGCGCTCTGCGACGAAACATTCGGGACCAAAAGGCCAATCATTTCAATATGCGGAAAATTCGATCGGCCGGATACCGCCCGGTTGGAACGAATCCGGTCGTGACTTTCGGCACTACCGGGACTTATTCGGCCGCTTGCAGCGCGGGCGCGGCCTTTTTGGGCGCAATCCAGAACGCATCGGGCCGCTCGAACAGGAAATTGGCCCGGGCCGCCAGCGCCAGACGCCAGATCAGGAGCGAGCCGGCGACGCCGACTGCGGTCACGATCAGCGAGATCAGGCCGATGTCGTGGATCACGTCGATCCGCAGCAGGGCCGTCCGTGTCGCGGCCATCGGCAGGAAGAAGGCGAGATAGATGACGATGGAGTGCTCACCACAGAAGCGCAGGAAATCGAGCCGATGCGCACGCGCCAGGAGCGTACCGATCACGATGATCGCGCAGGCGCCGGAGAGCCCGAGCGCCAGTGAGAGAAGCGGCCATTCGCTCACGTCGAGCGCGACCAGCCCGCCATTGACGAGCGCCCAGAGCCCCAGCCCGAGAAGCGCAAGCAAAGGCCGCGCCCGGGCGCGGTCCGACAGCGCGAACACGTAATCGGCGAGGATGTAGCCGGTGAAGAAATAGACGAAGCGCGCGCAGAACTCGTCGATCGCCGTCCAGCCCGTCGTCAGATGCGTCATCTCGAGCGCCGCGGCGATCAGCCAGATGACAAGCGGATGAACATTGCGTGTCAGTTTGGTGACGACGAAGAAGATCGGCAGCAGATAGATGAACCACAGCGTGCCGAACGGCTCGATGAAGGATTCGAGATACAGCAACCCGACCTGGCCCCAGCCCGTTTCGGCAGCGAGCGACGGTGCCTTGAAGCCGAACTGGATCGTCACCCACAGCACATAGAAATAAGCGAAGTGCATCACCTTGCGGTCGAGATAGGTGCGCCAATCGCGATCGATTACGACCGACAGGAACAGCCCGGAAATCAGGAAGAAGTCGGGCATCCGGAACGGCTTCGCGAACATCACCACATAATGCATGAAACCGGTCTGATCGGCGGCTTTCTCCACGCCCAGAACCGAGTGCATCATCACGACCATGACGATGCAGATGCCCTTGGCATAGTCGACCCAGTCGACGCGCCCGCCGGCGCTCCGGGTGGAACGGTCTGTCGCAGCGGCTGTGCCGTTTATGGTCATCTTTGTCCTGTTTCGGCGTGATCGGGTGCATCATCGGCCCGATCGGTTGCTTTCTCCTTTATTCATTCAAATGACATGCCGCGGGGCCGGTGCTTTTCCACGTTTCCCTTGGCCGGTAAATGTTCTAAGAGGCGCACGAATCCCAGGGGTCGTTAACCATAGAAAGCGGGTTGTTTCATGCGCATTGCCATGATTGGCACGGGGTATGTGGGGCTGGTGTCGGGCGCCTGTTTTGCGGATTTCGGCCACCAGGTGACGTGCGTGGACAAGGATGCGAGCAAGATCGCGGCGCTCCATCGGGGCGAGATCCCGATTTTCGAGCCCGGTCTCGACGCGCTGGTCGCGGCCAATGTGAAGGCCAGGCGGCTCGAATTCACCACTGATCTGGCGGCGCCGGTTGCGGAGGCGGATGCGGTCTTCATCGCGGTCGGCACGCCGTCGCGGCGCGGCGATGGTCACGCCGACCTCACCTATGTCTATGGCGCGGCGCGCGAGATCGCAGCGGCGCTGAAGGGTTTCACCGTGGTCGTCACCAAGTCGACCGTGCCGGTCGGCACCGGTGATGAGGTGGAGCGACTGATCCACGAGGCCAACCCCGCGGCCGACGTCGTCGTCGCCTCCAATCCCGAATTCCTGCGCGAGGGCGCCGCGATCCGCGACTTCAAGTTCCCCGATCGCATCGTGGTCGGCACATCAGATGAACGCGGCCGCAAGGTGCTCGGCGACATCTACCGGCCGCTGTCGCTCAATCAGGCGCCGCTGATGTTCACGGCACGGCGCACGGCCGAGCTGATCAAATACGCCGCCAACGCGTTCCTCGCGACCAAGATCACCTTCATCAACGAGATCGCCGATCTCTCCGAGAAGGTCGGCGCCGACGTGCAGGAGGTCGCGCGCGGCATCGGTCTCGACAACCGCATCGGCTCGAAATTCCTGCATGCGGGGCCGGGCTTCGGCGGCTCCTGCTTCCCGAAGGACACCCGCGCGCTGATCAAGATCGCGCAGGACCACGACGTGCAGTTGCGCATCGTCGAGGCGGTGCTCGGCGTCAACGACAATCGCAAGCGCGCCATGGCACGCAAGGTCGCGAGCCTCTCCGGCGGCAGCCTGCGCGGCAAGACCATCGCGGTGCTCGGCCTCACCTTCAAGCCCGACACCGACGACATGCGCGAGGCACCGTCGATCCCGCTCGTCACCGGCCTGCTCGACATGGGCGCCAAGGTGCGGGCGCATGATCCGGTCGGCATGGAGCAGGCGCGCAAGGAGCTGCCTGATATCGAGTATTGCGACGATCCCTATGCGTGCGCGAAGGGCGCCGACGCCATGGTCGTCGTCACCGAATGGGTGCAGTATCGCACGCTCGACCTCGATCGGCTCAAGGCGGAGCTGAGGCAGCCGGTCGTGATCGATCTGCGCAACATCTATCGCCCCGAGGATATGGCTGCCCACGGCTTTGCCTACGACAGCGTCGGCCGCGCGCCGTTGCCGCGGGCTTAACCTCAATACCACTGTCATCCCCGCCTTAGGCGGGGTATTCAGTAGGCTCGGTCTTTGCGGCTGGGCACGACGGTGGTTACTGGATCACCCGCCTGCGCGGGTGATGACGGATGATTGGTTTTGCCGCGCAAGTTTGATACGCCGCTTCCCATCGATGCCGTGCTCGATGAGCTCGACCGCACGCTCGCCGGCCACAACGCCGCGGTGCTGGTCGCTCCGCCCGGCGCCGGCAAGACCACGCGCGTGCCGCTCGCGCTGCTGGATGCGTCCTGGGCGAAGGGCAAGAAGATCATCGTGCTGGAGCCGCGCCGCATCGCCGCGCGCGCCAGCGCCGAGCGGATGGCGAAGACGCTCGGCGAACGCGCAGGCGAGACCGTCGGCTATCGCGTCCGCTTCGGCTCGAAGGTGTCGCGCACGACGCGGATCGAGGTCGTGACCGAAGGCATCTTCTCGCGGCAGATCCTCGACGATCCCGAGCTCAACGGTGTGGCCGCCGTGCTGTTCGACGAATTCCACGAGCGTTCGCTCGATGCCGATCTCGGGCTCGCGCTGGCGCGCGACGCGCAGACCGGCCTGCGCGAAGACCTGCGCATCCTCGTGATGTCGGCAACCCTCGATGGCGCGCGCGTCGCGAAATTGCTTGGCGATGCGCCGGTGGTCGAAAGCGAGGGGCGCGCCTTTCCGGTCGAGACCCGCTATCTCGGTCGCAAGGCCGATGTGCCGCTGGAGCGCCAGATGGCAGACGCGATCGCCGCGGCGCTGCGCGCCGATGCCGGTTCGGTGCTCGCCTTCCTGCCGGGTGCGGCCGAAATCCGCCGCACCCAGGCCTTGCTCGCCGAGCGCGTGCAGGATCCGTCGGTCGAGATCGTGCCGCTATTCGGCGCGCTCGAGGCCGGCGTGCAGGACCGCGCCATCGCGCCGGCGCCCAAGGGCATCCGCAAGGTGGTGCTGGCGACCTCGATCGCCGAGACGTCGCTGACCATCGAGGGGGTCCGCATCGTGGTTGACTCCGGCATGGCGCGGGTGCCGCGCTACGAGCCTGATATTGCGCTGACGCGGCTGGAAACCGTTCGCGCCTCGCGCGCAGCGGTCGACCAGCGCCGCGGCCGTGCCGGCCGCATCGAGCCCGGCGTGTGCTACCGGCTGTGGGACGAGCCGCAGACCGCGTCGCTCCCGGCCTATACCGCGCCCGAAATCCTGTCCGCCGACCTGTCGTCGCTGGTGCTCGACCTCGCGCAATGGGGCGTCAGCGATCCCGCCGGCCTTGCCTTCCTCGATCCGCCGCCGGCGCCGGCGCTAAAGGAGGCGAAGTCGCTGCTGACCGAGCTCGGCGCGCTCGATCGCGACGGCCGCATCACCGCGGAAGGCAACAGCCTGCGCGCGCTGGCGCTGCCGCCGCGGCTGGCGCGCATGATCGTGGATTCCGCGCGGTTCGGCGCAGCCGAAGAGGCGGCGATGATCGCGGCCGTCCTGACCGAGCGCGGGCTCGGCGGCGACAGCGTCGATCTCGACGTCAGGCTGGATCAGTTCCGCCGCGACCGTTCGCAGCGCGCAACCAGCGCGCGCAGCATGGCGGAGCGCTGGGCCGCGCAGGTCGAACGATCCGAAACACGTCCCTCTTCTCCCTCCCCCCTTGCGGGGGAGGGCCGGGGAGGGGGGCCCACAAAGGCGGCAGTGAACGATGAGGGAGATCTCTCCACCGGCGTGATGCTGGCCTTCGCTTTCCCGGATCGCGTCGCGAAGAATCGGGGCAATGGCAGCTTCGTGCTGGCCAATGGCCGCGGTGCCGCCGTCGAGCAGACCGCGGCGCTGGCACGGGCACCTTACATTGCCGTCGCCGAGCTGACCGGCACGGCGGCGAGCGGTCGCATCCTGCTGGCGGCGCCGATCACCCAGGAGGAGATCGAGCGGCGCTTTGCCGACCAGATCGAAAACGCGGAAGAGGTGACCTTCGATCGTAGCGCGATGGCCTTGCGCGCGCGCCGCCGGCGTTCGCTGCATGCGATCACGCTGTCGGAGGCGCCGATCTCGCTGTCGCCATCGGCTGAGACCGCGCGGATCTTCGCCGATGGCCTGATTGCCGCGGGGCTCGACCGGCTGCCCTGGTCGAAGCAGGCCAAGCAATGGCGCGACCGCGTCATGTTCCTGCGCAAGGCCGAGGGCGAGAGCTGGCCCGATCTGTCCGATGCCGCGCTCGCCGCCCGCGCCGACGACTGGCTGGTGCCGGCGCTGTACGACAAGACCGCGCTGAAGGATCTCTCCGCCGGCGAACTGTCGGATGCGTTGATGGCGCTGCTGCCATGGGAGCTGCGGGCCCGGCTCGATCGCGAGGCGCCGACGCATTTCGAGGCGCCGACCGGCACGCAGCTTGCGATCGACTACGAGGCCGAGCAGGGGCCGACCATCGCGGTGCGGTTGCAGGAACTGTTCGGGCTCAACACCCATCCCTCGATCGCGAAGGGCGCGGTGCCGCTGGTGCTGGAATTGCTGTCGCCGGCGCAGCGGCCGGTGCAGGTGACGCGCGACCTGCCGGGTTTTTGGCGCGGCAGTTACGCCGCCGTGCGATCCGATCTGCGCGGCCGCTATCCGCGCCACCCCTGGCCGGAGGATCCCGCCAACGCGATGCCGACCCGGCGGGTGAAGCCGCGCGGCACCTAAACTAGGCGTTACAAGCGTGGGGGAAGCAAGGCGCTGTTATGAGCCCATACTTGGTGAGTTATTGATTCGCAAAAAGGATCTCACGGCCAAACAGGTACGGCGTCCAGCCCCGCGGTCTCTGGCAGGCCGCAGATTAGGTTCGCGTTCTGCATCGCCTGACCGGCCGCTCCCTTGCCGAGATTGTCGACCACGCCCATCGCGATCACCAAGTTGCGCTCTGGATCGGCTGCATAGCTCACGAACGAGAGGTTCGAGCCGGTAGCCCATTTGGTCTGCGGCGGCTTGTCGGTGACGCGGACGAATGCCCGCCCGGCGTAGAAGCGCCGGGCCGCGTCCAAGCACTGGCCCGTGGTGGCGCGGCCGCGGCAGTAAATGGTGGCGAGTACGCCGCGGGTCATCGGCACCAAGTGTGGTGTGAACACCAGCCCGGCCGCGCTGCCGCCACTCAGCCGCTCGATCGTCTTGGCCATCTCGGGCATGTGGACGTGCTTGAGCAGACCGTAGGGCAGCAAGTTCTCGTTGCTCTCGGCGTAGCCGAACTTGCTGTCGGCGCCGCCCCGGCCGGCGCCGGAGATGCCGGTCTTGGCGTCAATCACGATGTTGCCAGGCTCGATCAGCTTGTTGATCAGCAGCGGCGCCAGCGCGTTCAGTGTCGCCGCGGGGAAGCACCCAGGGTTGGCAACACGGATCTGACCCTCGATCTGGTCTGGCCAGACGTCGGCTAAGCCGTACGTCCAACCCTCGACGTAGCGGTGGTCACCGCCGATGTCGACAATCTTCACGCCCTTGGGGACGCGCGCCAGCGCCTCGGCCGAAGCGCCCGTGGGCAGCGACGCGAACAGCACGTCGAGCTTCGGCAGGGTCACAGGGTCCCACTTCTCGATCACCAGCTCGGCCAGCTTGGCCGGCACACCGGGGAAGCGGTCCACCAACCGGCTTCCGGCGCTGCCCTCGCCCGCGGCGTAGACTAGCTCGAAAGACGGATGGCTCGCGACCAGGCGCATCGCCTCACCACCGCCAAAACCGCTGACCCCGACAATGCCGACGCGAATGCTCATGGTGGTGTCCTACTGCCGGAGTGAGCGCACTAGTTTAACGAACTCGCGCTGCCGGCGCGGCGGCTCAGCCCGTAAGCGGATGTTCCATTAACACCATGCAAATTGCGTAGGTCGTCGAGCATGTCAAGCGACCGGTTGCAATGCCCGAGCGGCCGACACGCGCATAGAGCTGGTCGAATTCTGGTGAAAGAACGTCCAGCGCCTCATCAACCACTGCCCTCCCTCAGCCGCGGATGCCCGGCGGTGCGTGAGCCTCGCAGCTCCCATAGCTGAACAAGCGGCCTGCTAGATCGTGAACAGAACCGCGGGAGCCACTTTTCCTGATCATCCCCGGTTGTGGCGCTGGCGGGCGTCGGCAAACGGTGGTTAGATTTGCGCGTCGGGATCACAGGCTTGCACTTTTTGGGGAGGCTGCCTTGGAGATCAGGAACGCATCGCCGTCGCTTTACAATGAGGATCTGGCGCCCGCCACGGAGCGCAACTGGGGCGCCTTCAGCATCTTCAACGTCTGGACCTCGGACGTTCACAGCCTCTGGGGCTACTATCTCGCGGCCAGCCTGTTCCTGCTCTGCGGCAGCTTCGTCAACTTCATCCTGGCGATCGGCGTCGGCTCGCTGGTGATCTTTTTCCTGATGAGCCTGATCGGCAATGCCGGCGTGAAGACCGGCGTGCCCTATCCGGTGCTGGCGCGCGCCTCGTTCGGCGTGTGGGGCGCCAACATTCCGGCGCTGGTGCGCGCCATCGTCGCCTGCTTCTGGTACGGCGCGCAGACGGCGGCGGCATCGGGCGCGATCGTCGCGCTGCTCACCCGCATCGACGGCTTCAAGTCGTTCCATCAGTCCACTCATGTGCTCGGCCATTCCGGCTTGGAGGTCATCTGCTTCGTCGTGATCTGGGCGCTGCAGCTCCTGATCATCCAGCGCGGCATGGAGACGGTGCGCCGCTTCCAGGACTGGGCGGGCCCGGCCGTGTGGCTGATGATGCTGATCCTCGCGATCTATCTCTGCATCACGGCCGGCGGCATCTCGCTCACCGCGCCGATTCCGCAGGACGTACTGTTGGAGAAGACCAAGGACGCCGGCGTGCCCGGTGAGCCCGGCACGCTGGCTGCGCTATGCGCGGTCGCGGCGACCTGGATCACCTATTTCGCCGCGCTGTATCTCAACTTCTGCGACTTCTCGCGTTACGCGCCTGACGCGGCGGCGCTGCGCAAGGGCAACATCTGGGGCCTGCCGGTCAACCTGGTCCTGTTCTCGCTGGTCGCCGGCGTCACCACGATCGCGGCATTCAACGTCTATCACGAGGTGCTGCTGCATCCGGACCAGATTTCGGCGAAGTTCGATAGTTGGTTCCTGGCGCTGCTGGCCGCGATCACTTTTGCGGTGGCGACGCTCGGCATCAACGTCGTCGCCAATTTCGTCTCGCCTGCATTCGATTTCTCCAATGTGTTCCCGCGGCAGATCGACTTCAAGAAGGGCGGCTACATCGCAGCATTGATTGCGCTCGTGCTGTATCCCTTTGCGCCCTGGGAAGGCAGCGCAGCCTCGTTCGTCGGGCTGATCGGCGCGACGATGGGGCCGATCTTCGGGATCATGATGGTCGACTATTATCTGATCGCGAAAGGCCGGGTGAACGTGCCGGCGCTGTACCAGGAGGACGGCGAATACCGTTTCCAGAACGGCTGGAACGTCAGTGCACTCATCGCGGCTGCGGTCGGCGCACTGTTCTCGTCGATCCTGCCGAACTTCACCTCGCTGTTGCCGTCCTGGTGGGCGGTCTATGGCTGGTTCTTCGGTGTCGGGATCGCGGGCGCGGTGTATTACGCACTGCGATCGGCGATGCCGAGCCCGGTCGCAAGGCCCGCCTGAGACGATGACAGCGGACGCCGGATCAGGCGGTCGATCCCAGTCGGCCGCCTTGAGCGAGCTTTCCACTGGTTCGCATTAACCCTTCGCTCATCCTTTTCATCAAAATGACAGGCTCGGTCCCATGGCGTCGCTCGCGGCGGGATGTCCGGCGTGGTCAAATTGCATTTTCGGTTTTCCGAGTTGGTGTCATGCGTAACCTGATGATTTTCGCGGCCATCATGATCGGGCTGGGCACGTTCATGGCACAGATGGCCAGCAAGATGACACCAGCCGCGGCGACCACAGCACAAGCGAAGGCTGCAGCCCCCACCCTTACCGTGGCGCAAGCCAGCGCCCGCACGCTGACGATCCCGCCGGACGCTCGCGGCCACTTCGCGACCGACGGCCGGATCGATGGCCAGCGCATCGGCTTCATGGTCGACACCGGCGCATCGGTGGTTGCGCTGAACGAGACCTCCGCGGCACGCTTCGGCCTGCGTCCCGTGCCGGGCGATTACACCGCGCGCGTCACCACCGCCAACGGCACCATCAAGGCGGCGCGCACCCGGATCGCCATGATCGAGCTCGGCGGCCTCATCGTGCGCGACGTCGATGCCATGGTGCTGCCCGACGAGGCGCTGTCGGAAAACCTGCTCGGCCTGTCCTTCCTGTCGAAGCTGAAGCGTTTCGAATACGCCAACGGCAGGCTCGTGCTGGAGCAGTAAGGCCGATTGGCATCAAAGCCCTATCCAAGTCTTCCGCTGGATGTCTTCCTCCGTGATGCGGATGGTCTCCTCAGAACGGCAGAAAATTCCGCCGAAACAGAGGAGGGTTGACATCCAAGTCGCCTCGCGGGAGTTCAGGGCGCTGCTTGTTCACATTTTGGGAATGAGAGGGTAACCGAGTCGATCGTCGCGACGGCGCGGCATTTGCGCCAGACGTTCGCGGGCAACATCAGACCTGAAGCGCTTGCGCAGAGTGTCGAGCCGGTCTCCGGACGCACTCACCGTAAATCCCTACTGCACTCTCTAATATAGTCGGGCGGATCGTCGAGATTCGGGCAGCGCACGGCCTGAGAGCAAAAGATTTCGTCACCGCGCTTGAATATCGAGACTTTTAAACTCTTGGCTCCCTCCGTCGGTTTCCCAATAATAGCTATGCCTAGACCGCGATCGTCACCTGATAGCGACACCTCATCTACGCCAAAAGCAAAAACGGATAGACACTCTTTCGGCACATCGGTCCATTGCCCATTGTGTTCAATGCGCATCGACCGTTCCAGGCCTACCCCAAATCCCTTTTCTTCCGGGTTTCGGTCGCAAACTGCTTTGAGGGTGCGAAGTTCGATCTTCGCAAGATCCCCGCCTTGTTGATTTTTGAAAGTCAAAGTCACGACATCCGGCTTACACCAGGGGACGGAGTTTGCCTTGCATACCGTTGAACTGGAGAGCAGAAGACATAAAGCTCCAGCGAGCGCGATCGCCTTCATCGACATGACTCAATATTTGTATCGATTCCAATCCGGCATCCGCCCTGCCGTTGGCTTGCCGTTATGCCAACACAAATAGCTCCCATCCCAAGATCCAACCCACGCTCGATAATCTGGAGTTTTCTGGGAATAAGCCTTCGCATTGTTTATATCTCCATCACTTTCGTGCTGATCGTGCCAGTGCATATGCCCACGTGCGACTGCACCGTTATCGCCAAGCCCCACACCACGGCTTAGCGCTCCGTCTTGGAACCCGCGCACTATCTGATCGTAGTAATATAATCCGCCGCGCTTATAGATTTCCACGCCCAGTTCCGGGATAAAACCCCTGCTCTTGGTCTCGTCCGGGTAATGTTGGGCACCAAGGTCTATCATTTCCTTACGGGCAGCATCCCATGCGCGCTCCGCGCTCCGCGCTCTCGAACCCGATCCCAGCATCGCGGCTAGGATAGTCGCCACCTTCGGCGCCGCCAAAGCGCTTGATGTTAGCGCCGACACCCGATCCGCTGGGGCTGTTGCCAGTCGCCGGCCCCTTGACGCCGGGCTGACCAGCTTCTGTCGCAGCCTGCTGCGGCTGGGTTTGCGGCTGTGGCTGCGCTGGTTGAGTTGGAGTCTGCGGCTGTTGAATCTGCGCCTGTTGATTTACGCCGTCCGTGGCGAACGGATCGTGGTCACGGGAACGAGCGAGTAGTCATCGAAATCCGGCTGATGGTCCACCGGCACCAGAGAGTAATCGGGCATTGATCATCACCTCCAGATATTGCGGACACCTTCGGGTGAGCCCGTGCGTGACCGCACCTCGCGAGAGGGCTGGGTTGGCTTTAGGTGTTTGAAGGCAAGTGCTTGAAGGATGGCTTGCGCGATGGCGCGGAAGTGTCGCGTCCGGTTCGGCTTGCCCACCGTCTTCGCCGGGCGCCCGTCTATCGGCGGGTCGGCCCTGGCTGTCGTCACCGGTTCGGTTCGCTGCGGTGGCCAATTTCGGCGCGCTCGGCAGTGCATTGGCCGACAGCGTCTTGTCCGATTCAAAAAAGCCCGCAGCGGACTTTCCGGTGCGGGCTTAATTGTTGCGACGATGAAAATGTACCGGTGAGTTGCCCGACGTGTCAACTATTCGACGCGCAGATTGCAGAGCGCCGGCAATACCCGTCCTTGCCTGGCGCCACCCTTGCAGAAACCATGCTGGGTCGGAGCGATTAGCGGTCAAGCAGCTCGTAGGGCGCAACAGCGCGGCGTATTGCGCTGGCGGGCAAGTATTTCGCCGACGCCAAATCTGCCGCAATTATTGGCCAAAAGCCGTCAATCCTGCCTTCCGCTGCGGCGATGCATTCGCTAAAGCCAGCGGCACTGTTCCTCCGCATTCCCACGAGGCCATTCCTGATGTTCCCCAAGCCGAAAGCCGCGCTGGTTCCGAATACCTATGCCTTCGAATCCGAGCCGATGGTGAAGTCGACCGGGTTTCGCGAATACGATGCGCGCTGGCTGTTCAACAAGGAAATCAACCTGATGGGCGTGCAGGCGCTGGGCATGGGGCTCGGCGCGCTGATCGCGGAGCTCGGCGTCCGCCAGGAGATCGTCACCGGCCACGATTTCCGCGGCTATTCCGCCTCGATCAAATATGCGCTGATCTCGGGCCTGATGGCGGCGGGCTGCAAGGTGCATGACATCGGGCTGGCGGTCACGCCGATGTCATACTTTGCGCAGTTCGATCTCGATGTGCCCTGCGTCGCGATGGTCACCGCCTCGCATAACGACAATGGCTGGACCGGGGTGAAGATGGGTGCCAACCGGCCGCTCACCTTCGGCCCGGACGAGATGACGCGGCTCAAGGAGATCGTGCTCAACGCCGAGTTCAGGAACAAGGCCGGCGGCTCCTACCAATTCCACGAGAACTATCCGGCGCGTTACATCGCCGACCTCACCAACCGGCCGAAGCTGAAGCGGAAGCTGAAGGTCGTGGCGGCCTGCGGCAACGGCACCGCGGGCGCATTCGCGCCGCAGGTGCTGGAGGCGATCGGCTGCGAGGTGATCCCGCTCGACACCGAGCTCGACCACACCTTCCCGAAATACAATCCGAATCCCGAAGACATGGAGATGCTGCACGCGATCCGCGATGCGGTGCTGGCGCACAAGGCGGATGTGGGCCTGGGCTTCGACGGCGACGGTGACCGCTGCGGCGTGGTCGACAACACCGGCGAGGAGATCTTCGCCGACAAGGTCGGTGTGATGCTGGCGCGCGACATGTCGGCGATCAACAAGAATGCGCTGTTCGTCGTCGACGTGAAGTCGACGGGATTGTTCGTCACCGACCCCGTGCTGCAAAAGCAGGGCGCGACGACGGTCTATTGGAAGACCGGCCATTCCTACATGAAGCGCCGCACCAACGAATTGGGCGCGCTCGCCGGCTTCGAGAAGTCCGGCCACTTCTTCTTCAACAAGCCGTTCGGTCGCGGCTATGACGACGGCCTCGTCTCGGCGATCGCGATCTGCGAGATGCTCGACCGCGCACCCGGCAAGTCGATGGCTGACCTCAAGAACGCGCTGCCCAAGACGTGGTCGTCGCCGACCATGTCACCGCACTGTGCCGATGAGGCGAAGTATGGCGTCGTCGATGCGGTGGTGAAGCACTTCGAGGCGTTGCAGCAGAAGGGCGGCGAGGTCGCAGGCCAGCCGATCCGCGATCTCGTCACCGTCAACGGCGTGCGCGTCACGGTCGCGGACGGCAGTTGGGGCCTGGTGCGCGCATCCTCGAACAAGCCGGAGTTGGTGGTCGTCGTCGAAAGCCCCGTCAGCGAGCAGCGCATGCGCGACATGTTCGAGGCCATGGATTCCGTGCTGCGCACGCATCCCGAGGTCGGCGAATACAATCAAAAGATCTAGCGACAGCAATCGCCGCGACCAAAGGTCGTCATCACCCGCGAAAGCGGGTGATCCAGTACGCAGCGGCCCCCGGTCGAAGAACGACCGTCTCTGGAATACTGGGTCGCCCGCTTTCGCGGGCGACGACAGTTGAAGCGATTGGCGACAGGCTCGTCACGCCGCCCGCAGCGAGCCGAGGAAACCGTCGAGCTCGGCCTTCAGCCACTCCGATTGCGACGACAGGCCGTTGGCCGCGTCGAGCAGTTGCGCGGTCGCTTGGCCGGCCTGTTCGGACGCCTGGTTGACGCTCAGGATGCCTTTGTTCACCTCCCTGGTGCGGTCGGCGGCCTGCTGCAGGTTTCCGGAGATCTCGCGAGTCGCGACGCCTTGCTGGTCGACGGCCGCTGCGATCTCGCCGGAGATCTGGTCGATTTCGGCGATGGTGGCGCCGATCGCCTCGATGGCATTGACGGCCTCCGCAGTCGCGGTCTGGATATCCTGAATCTGCGCGGCGATTTCCTCGGTCGCCTTGGCGGTCTGGTTGGCGAGCGCCTTGACCTCGCTCGCGACCACTGCAAATCCCCGTCCATGCTCGCCGGCGCGAGCTGCCTCAATCGTTGCGTTCAGCGCGAGCAGGTTGGTTTGGCTGGCGATGCTCTGGATCAGCGTCACCACCTCGCCGATTTTCTGCGTGCCGGCGGCGAGGCCGTCGACCACGGTATTGGTGCGGCGCGCGTCCCCGGCGGCTTTGGCGGCGATCCGGGTGGAGCGGGTCACCTGCTCGGCAATGTTGTTGATCGAAGCGGTCAGCTCTTCGGTCGCCGACGCCACCGTTTCCACATTGGTCGATGCCAACGCGGATGCGGAGGCCGCTGCTGTGGCTTGGCGCATGGTTTCCGCATTGCTGCCGTTCATGGATGCCGACAGGGCTTGCATCGCGCTCGCCGCCGCCGCAACGGCCTCGACCACCCCGGCAATCTTGTGCTCGAAGGCCGCGGCGAGTTCGCGTCTTGCTGCATCCCGCTTCTGCTTGGCGTGCTCGGCCTCGAGACGAGTCACATTGGCGCGCGCCTCCGCAGCACTGGCTGCTTCGGCCTCCGCCGCTTTCTCGGCCGCCGTCGCGAACAGGCGGGCGAGCGTGTGCGCAAGCCAGATCAGAACGCCGGCCTCGATCAGGAGAATGGCGGCATGGAGAACGACGCGGCCAAGGTCGCCGCCGCCGGGATAAATGGCGGCCGGCAGAATGAAGTTCAGCGCCAGATGATGCAGCGCGACGGCCGCCGTGCCCGCGACGATGGGCCGATAATCGCAATAGGCAACCAGGCACGCCAGGGCGGCAAAGAAGTACATGTGCATGTCGACCTGCCAGGCGTTGCCGGCGAACTGGAACACGAACATCGAGACGCCGGCCATCAAGGCCACGGCAACGATCATCTGGGTCGCGGCGCCGCTTCCTGAGATGCGCCAGGATATTGTCGCCGACAGCGCCATCGCCACCATGAAGACGGTCGGCGTGAGCCATTCGGCATGAAGCGAGACGCCGATGAGGGCCGCGATCGGAACATGCAGCCACAGCACGGCGAGCAGTATCCTGCTGGCGGTCTCGCGCAAGACCGCCATGTCATCGCCTTCGAAGGTCATCCCCAACCCCCACACCGTCATCGGCCTTGATGCAGGCAGCGACTGCCTGCGGATCAATGGTCAGCCAGGCTCCGGCCTCGTACAGTCGGTTCAGCCCGCCATCGCGGTCGGGCCGCACCACCAGCAGCGTCGGAACGGCCGTCATCCGGACGATCGACGCATGGGCGGATGCGGCGGCCAGAAGCGTGCGCTCCGCCCCCCACCATGGTGGAAAGGCCACGGCGATCACTTCGGCTCCTGCACGGACTTGCAACGACAGTGCTGTGACCGCGATCCAACTCGCGATCAGCAACGCAACCGCCCCCAGCCATGCCGGCCATCGCGTCGTCGGGATGATGTCCCCCGGCTCCATGGCGCGATGATACCGCCGGCGGAACTAACTTCAGGTTAAATGCACTGCCGGACAACTACCTGGGAGCGTGGCCGTGGTCGCGGCGAGTGTCGGCGATTACGCCGCCGGCACCGGCAACGCTGTGACCGACTTGATCTTCTCCATCGCGAAGCGCGAGGTGACGTTCTTCAGCGGCACGGCGCTGATCAGCTTCTTGTAGAAGATGTCATAGCTCTGCATGTCGGCGACCACGACGCGCAGCATGTAGTCGACGTCGCCGGCCATCCGGTAGAACTCCATCACCTCGGGCATCGCGCTCACGGCGTCGGCGAATTTGCGCAGCCAGGCATCCGAGTGGTCGGCGCTTTCGACCGACACGAACACGGAGATGCCGAGCCCGATCTTGTTCTGATCGACGAGCGCCACCCGGCGCAGGATCACGCCGTCCGCTTCCAGGCGCTGGATGCGCTTCCAGCACGGCGTCGACGACAGCCCGACCCGGTCGCCGATCTCGGCGACGGAGAGCGAGGCGTCTTCCTGCAGGACGGTCAGGATCTTGCGATCGATCGCGTCGAGGCGGCGGCTATCCTGGTGAATCGGAACGGCGACGTCAGTCATAGAAGAAAGTTCCATATGATCGGTTGATATCCGTCATATATAGAAAAATCTTCTCAAGCAAGTGGTTCCTCGTCCCCTAAGCCGGCCGTTCCTCCTGCTGCTCCGCCAAAAACCCTTCAACTTCAGCACGTTGCGGTGCGGCATAAGCGCCCCCGAAGCGGGTGCATTTCAGCGCTGCGGCGGCGGAGGAGAATCGCAGCGCCTGCCGCAGCTCCTGCTGCTCGGTCATGGCGAGCGTAAACGCACCATGGAAGATGTCCCCGGCGCCGAGTGTGTCCACGGCGTGGACCGGAAAGGCGCAGGTCTCTTCCAGCTCCCCCTTCTCGTTCAGCCAGATCGTGCCCCGCGGGCCGCGCGTGGCGGCGAGAAAGGATGCGCTGAGCCTGGCTATTTTCCGGAGCGCGGCGCCGTCATCGGTGACGCCGGCCGTCTCTTGCAGCGGTCCGCTGGAGAAGATCAGGTGGGACGAGGCGGACAACAGCCCGTCCTCCAGAGACATCACGCGGTCGACGTCGACGATCACGGGGATCCCGCGCCTGTTCGCCTCGGCGCAAAGCTCCGTGCAGAACGGCGCGCAGCGGCTCTCGGTCAGGATCGCCGCGCAATCCTCCAGCAATAGCTCGGTCGGCGGCAGTTTCACGGTCCACAGCCCGGGATCGCGGAAGGTGACGTTGGTGCGCTCGCCGCCCGAATCGATCATGACGGTCGTGATCGGAGTGGCCAGATCGGGCACGTGCACGATGTGCGTGGTCTCGACGCCCTCCTCGGCGAGCTTGTCGAAGATGAAGCGGCTCGAGGTCTCCCGCGAATCGCCCATCGGCCCGCACAGCGAGGCGCGGCCCCCGAGCCGCACGATGCCGATCGCGGCGTTGAGCCCGTTGCCGCCGCAGATCTCTGCGAAATGCGTGGCGCGCGCCTTCGACCCGCGCGGAGGCACGCCGCTGACGCGGAAGGTGAGGTCTCGCACCGGCATGCCGATGCAGAGAATGCGCGGCGGAATTTTCGGCGCGCCGGTCTGAAGATTCATGCGGGGTACGTCATGATGGCTCTGCCAGACTCCTAGCCAGATGATGTCCCGTTCCCGTTATTTGCCGGAAGCATCTCCGTGATGCACCCATCGTCCGAGCAGGTGATGCGCAATCGCAAACGGATGCGGTCCGGCGAGACCCTCGGGATGCTGCCGCTTGATCATTAGCGTCGCTTCGTCGCGGTTGAACCAGCGGGCGTCCTCCAGCTCCGTGCGGTCGACCACGATGTCCTCGTTGGTGGCGCGCGCGGTGCAGCCGATCATCAGGGATGACGGATAGGGCCAGGGCTGCGTCATGTAGTAATTGACGTCGGTGCAGCGGATGCCCGATTCTTCGAAAATCTCGCGGCGCACCGCGTCCTCGATGGTCTCGGCGGCTTCGACAAAGCCTGCGAGGCAGGAATACATGCCGGGCATGAACTGCTTCTGCCGGCCCAGCAGCACCCTGTCACCGTAGGTGACCAGCATGATCACGACCGGGTCGGTGCGCGGAAAATGCTCGGTCTTGCAGCTCGGGCATTCGCGCTTCCAGCCGCCGTCTCGCATCGCGGTGCGGGTGCCGCAGTTCGGGCAGAAGCCGTGGCGCTGATGCCAGGTCACCATCGACTTCGCCATGGCGATCGCCGAAAGCTGCTCGGCCGGGACGGCGCCCTGCATCGCCATGCCGCGCAACTCGGTCACGGTGACGTCGCTGCGGCCGACCAGCTTCTCGGCCGCCTGGGGCGCGATGCCCATGCCGAAGATCGGCGCGCCGTCGCGCAGCCCCAAGAAGATCGTGCCGGGGTTGGCGCCGAAGGTTCGCGCCTCCTCGAACGACAGCAGCGCACGGGGGCCGTCGGCGTCCTGCTTCACGACAAGGGAGTCGCGATAGATCACGTAGGCGCGGGCTTCACGGTGGCCTTCGAGCGCGAACAGCTTCTCGTCGCTGGTGCGCAGATGCGCTGCGCGATCCAGCACGTGGGTGACGAAGGCCGGTTGCCCGAGTGGAAACTTGTCGAATGCTGACATCTCAACCCAACCAGATCTTGCGGCGAAGCGCGTTGATGAAATTTTGCACTTCCTCGGCGTCATGCGCCAGCGGCGGCATCACGCCCCAAACGGGACGCGGCCATGCAGCATCGCTCGTACGGCGGGCGATGACATGGACGTGAAGCTGCGGCACCAGGTTGCCGAGGGCCGCGATATTCAGCTTGTCGCACTTGGTGATCTCTTTCAGGGCTCGCGCGACCCGCGAGGTCTCCGTCATCAGTTGCGCCTGCTCGACCTCGTCGAGGTCGATGATCTCGACCGCGTCCTCGCGTCGCGGCACCAGCAGGAGCCAGGGATAATGCGCGTCCTTGATGACGAGCACCTTGCACAGCGGCAGGTCGCCGATGTCGATGGTGTCTTTCTTGAGCTGCGAATGCAGCGTCCAGTTGGCGGCGGGCATGAGGGCGAAATAATGCCTTTCCGTGTTCCCTTACAAGTCCCACAAAGCCAGCCTTACAAAGCCGGGTCAGGCCGCTTGCTTTCCGGCTCTTTTGGCCCCAAATAGGGACCGGGAGATTGGCGGTGGACGAGCCACTCGCCAACCGGGTCAGGTCCGGAAGGAAGCAGCCCTAACGAGGTCCGGATCGGGTCGCTCGTCAGTCTCCTACCTGTTTTTCCGAGCGAATCGCGCTGGAATGGCGGTCTCCGCGCCCGGCGCTCGATTTCGGCTCCTATCCGCACGCCGGCTGCAAGAGAAATCCAAGTTGCGGATCGACGCATGAACGACGCTGGCGCCCCCTCCCATCTGCCCGACGGCGCAGGCCAAGCGAGCCTCGACGGCGGCTTTGACCTCGGCGGTGCTCCCGACGCCGCCAAGCCCTACCGTGTGCTCGCCCGCAAATACCGCCCCTCCAGTTTCGAAGACCTGATCGGCCAGGAGGCGATGGTGCGCACCGTCTCGAATGCGTTCGAGACCGGGCGGATTCCGCAAGCCTGGATCCTGACCGGCGTGCGCGGGGTCGGCAAGACCACCACCGCTCGCATCCTCGCCCGTGCGCTGAACTATGAGAAGCCGGACGGATCGGTGAAGGGGCCGACCATCCACATGCCCGACCTCGGCATCCACTGCCAGGCGATCATGGAAAGCCGGCACATGGACGTGCTGGAGATGGACGCCGCGTCCCATACCGGCGTCGACGATGTGCGCCAGATCAACGACAGCGTGCGTTATGCGCCGGCCAGCGCGCGCTACAAGGTCTACATCATCGACGAAGTCCACATGCTGTCGACCGCGGCCTTCAACGCCTTCCTGAAGACGCTGGAGGAGCCGCCGGAGCACGCCAAGTTCGTGTTCGCCACCACCGAAATCCGCAAGGTTCCGATCACGGTGCTGTCGCGGTGCCAGCGCTTCGACCTGCGCCGCGTCGAAGCCGACGTGCTGATGAAACACCTCGGCAACATCGCGGCCAGGGAACGCGCTGAGGTCGAGCCGGAAGCGCTCGGCATCATCGCCCGCGCCGCCGAAGGCTCGGTGCGCGATTCGCTCTCGCTGTTCGATCAGGCCATCGCGCACGCCGCAGGCGAGGTGAAGGCCGATGCGGTCAGGCAGATGCTGGGGCTCGCCGACCGCACCCGCGTCATCGATCTCTTCGAGTCGCTGGCGCGCGGCGATATCGCCAGCGCGTTCGCCGAGTTCCGCGCGCAGTACGACGTCGGCGCCGATCCGGTCGTGGTGCTGTCCGACCTTGCCGAATTCGTCAATTTCGTCACCCGCGTGAAGGTCGTGCCGGCCACCGCCGACAACGTCGCATTCGGCGAGACCGAGCGCGTGCGCGCGCGTGAGTTCGCCGCGAAACTCTCGATGCGCGTGCTGTCGCGGATGTGGCAGATGCTGCTCAAGGGCGTCACCGAGGTGCAGGCCGCGACGCGTCCGGCCGCCGCCGCCGAGATGGTGCTGGTGCGGATCGCCTATGTCGCCGACCTGCCGACCCCGGACGAGGTGATCCGGATGATCGAGCAGAACGGCGGTGGCGCTGCGCCCGCGACGTCGGGCGGTTCGGCACCGTCCCGTGGCGCACCGACTTCGGCGATATCAGCGATGCCGTCCGCTCCGGTCCGCGCACCGCAGGCAGCGCCGCGCGCCGATTTGGCTGCGCGTCCGCAGATGGCCGCGCCGGCGGCTGACGCTGCGCCCGTGCTGCGGATCGCGAGCTTCCCGCAACTGATCGCACTCGCCGGCGAGAAGCGCGACCTTATGACCAAGAGCGCGCTGGAGGCCGATGTGCGGCTGGTCCGCATCGAGGATGGACAGCTCGAGATCGCGCTCGAGCCGAAGGCCTCGCGCGGCCTCGTCACCGATCTGTCGCGCAAGCTCGAACTATGGACCGGGCGGCGCTGGACCGTGATCATCTCCAACGAGGCCGGCCAGCCCACCGTGCGCTCGCAGAACGAGCTGGCGCGGAACGAGCACCAGCGTGTCGCCGAGGCTGATCCGCGCGTGCAAGAGGTGCTGGCACGCTTCCCCGGCACGCGGGTGGTCGAGGTGCGCCGCCTCGCCGCGGAGCCGCCGGCGTCCGATATGATCGAGGATCCGATTGAAACTTCCGACAGTGACGACGATTGATCTGATGACAGGATGCTCGCATGGCTGATTTCCTTGGCATGATGAAACAGGCAGCGCAGCTGCAATCCAAGATGCAGGCGATGCAGGACGAGCTCGGCAATGTCGAAGTCGAAGGCATTTCCGGCGGCGGTCTGGTCGCGGTGCGCATGACCGCGAAGATGGAAGTGAAGGGCGTCAGGATCGATCCCTCGCTGATGAAGCCGGAGGAGCGCGAGGTGCTCGAGGACCTGCTCGTCACCGCGCATGGTGATGCCCGCCGCAAGGCCGAGGCCGCGATGCAGGAGAAAATGGCGGCGCTGACCGGTGGGCTCGGCCTGCCGCCGGGGCTTGGTCTGACTTGAAACGCGGCGAGATTAAGATGAAGCATCATCGTGCTCTGGCTCCTTGTTTGAGCATGATCTCCGCGCAAACGCCTTTGGCGTTTGTCGCGAGGGAAAACCGCTTCACACTTTTCCGGATCATGCTGTAATGGCTGCAAGCGTCGCCGGCCCCGAGATTGAGCGCCTGATTCAGTTGCTGGCGCGGCTGCCCGGGCTTGGGCCGCGTTCGGCGCGCCGCGCCGCGCTGCATCTGATCAAGAAGCGCGAAGCGCTGATGACGCCGCTCACTGCGGCCTTGCAGGTCGCAATCGACAAGATCCAGGTCTGCAAGACCTGCGGAAACATCGATACACAAAATCCCTGCACGGTGTGCACCGATCCGCGCCGCGATCCCTCGATCATCGTGGTCGTTGCCGATGTCGCCGATCTCTGGGCGTTGGAACGGGCGAATGCGACCAACGGTCGCTATCACGTGCTGGGCGCGACGCTGTCGCCGCTCGACGGGGTCGGCCCGCAGGATCTCACGATCGATCAACTGGTGGCGCGCGCGCATGCGCCTGAGGTCAGCGAGATCATCCTGGCGCTCAACGCCACCGTCGATGGTCAGACCACCGCGCATTACATCACCGACCTTCTGACAGACGCCAATGTGCGGGTGACGCGGCTGGCGCATGGCGTGCCGGTTGGCGGCGAGCTTGATTACCTCGATGAAGGTACGCTATCCGCTGCCATGCGGCAGCGGACGCTGTTCTAAAACAAGATTCAAACGAGCGCCGCGGCATCGCGATGCGATCAGCGCGGTCGGCAAAGATCGCGCTGAAACAACATGATAGGGTTGGATGACGATTCGGGGACGGTCATTCACGCTCCGACGAATCAGATACGGAACCACTGGACATGACGACACACCGATTCGGCGTAGGCCCGGGCTTTGCGCTTCTGGCTGCGGTCTTGCTCGCGCCTTGTGCCGGGGCGCAGCCGAGCGACGCGCCGCAGAAGCCCGGCAGGCTGATCAGGGCCGGTGACGTGCTGTCGGGGGAACTCAACGCCATGCGGGTGCGCGACGCCAAGAACGGCGGCAAGCGCGTCGCGACCTACCAGATCACCAGCGAGCCGCGCCGCCTGCCGCCGCCGAACGGTCTCTGCAACCTCGAGACCGGGCCGGAGACGTTCCAACTGGTCACGACCAGCGAAGCCCAGGCCGCGCAACTCAGGAGCCTCGCCGGCAAGGAAATCTCGGTGAAGGTCGATGAGATCGCCTGCGCAGAGGATGCCGGCCAGATGAGCGAAGCCATCGTCACGAAATGGAGCGTGGTGACGAAGTAAGGCTGTGCCGCAATTTCGGTGTCATCGCCCGGCTCGCCGCCTCCGTTAAAGCTTCGGCGCGCCTGAACCGCAAGCCTCGTCGAAGCCTTGGCGGAGACGGGACCGGGCGATCCAGCACGCCGCGGCTTCTCCGTCGACTGACAAGCGCCTCCGGAATACTGGATCACCCGCTGGAGCCTGTCATCGGGCGCGCGTTCGCGCGACCCGGTGGCGGGTGATGACAGATAACTGGTGACGAAGTAGCTGTGGCGCGGCGGTGGTCGTAGCCGGATGCAACGCAGCGACGTTTCTTCCCCTTCCCCCTGCAAGGGGGAAGGTCGGGATGGGGGTCCGCGGCGAGTGACGCTGCGTGTGGAGAGACAATATCCCCACCCGCTTTGCTCTGGCGAGCAAAGCGACCTCCCCTTTTCAAGGGGAGGCTTGAGAGGCAGGAATCTCGCGGCCGATCCGGACTACGGCGGCTGAGCTAAACCCTCACCGGCCCCAGCTCCTCAAAGTGCTTGCGCCGCTGCAGCCAGGCGAGCAGCAGCAGGCTCGGGATCGCGACCAGCACGCAGATCACGAAGAACACCGGCCAGCCCACGGCCTTGGCCACATAACCCGCGCCTGACGACAGATAGGTGCGGCCGACCGCGGCCAGCGCGGTCAGCAGGGCATATTGGGTCGCGGTGTGCAGCGGGTTGCGGCACAGCGCCGAGAGGTAGGCGACGAAGATCACGGTGCCGATGGCGCTGGTGAAGTTCTCCGCCGTGATCGCCAGCGCCAGCGCCCATTGATTGACGCCGACATGCGCGAGCCAAGAGAATGCGAGATTGGCGATTGCCTGCAGCACGCCGCCGATCCAGAGGCTGGTCGCGAGCGAATAGCGCCGCGCCACGAAGCCTCCGGCAAAGCCGCCGATCAGGGTTGCAGCAAGCCCGACGCCTTTCACGATCGCCGCATAATCGACCTTGGAAAAGCCGATATCGATCACGAATGGCGCGGTCATGGTGCCGGAAAATGCGTCGGTGAACTTGAACAGCACCACGAAGGCCAGCGCCGCGAAGGCATCCTTCCGGCCCAGGAATTCGGAGAATGCGCCAAGCGCTGCGCGGAGCACGCGCTGGAGCGCAGTCTGCGCATGCGTCGCCGCTTCGGCGTTCCTGGACTGCGTGGGCTCGGTAGCGGCCAGCGCGGTGATGGTGCCGATCAGGATCAACGCGGCCATCACCACATAGCCCCACATCCAGGCGGATGTGCGTGCGAGCCCGCCCGATTCAAAGCCGCTGACGATGAACAGCGCGCCGGCGGTCGAAACCAGCATGCCGACGCGGTAGGCCGCGACGTAGGATGCCATGCCGGCAGCTTGCTCGGGCTCAGGCAGGCTCTCGACGCGGAACGCGTCGACCACGATGTCCTGTGTCGACGAGGCCGTCGCGACGAGAAGTGCGGCGAACGCCGCAAACCACGGCGATCGCGCCGGATCGGCCATCGCCAGCACGAGGATCGCGGCGATCAACAGCAATTGCGAGAACACCAGCCAGCCACGGCGGCGCCCGAAGACCTGCGTGAACAGCGGAACATGCAGCGCGTCGACCAGGGGCGCCCAGAGGAACTTCAGCGTGTAGGGCGTGCCGATCAGCGCGAGCAGCCCGATGGTGCCAAGATCGACCCCGGCCTCCTTCATCCAGACCTGCAAGGTCGAGCCCGATAGCGCCAGCGGCAGGCCCGAGGAGAAGCCGAGCAGCATCACGATCAGCACGCGCGGCTGCAGATACACGGCGAGGCTGTCGCGCCAGGAGACGGCGGTGGAGGCAGCCTTTTCTGGCGAGGTGGCGGTCGCTTTGGGTGCGGTCATCTATTCCGTGAACAAGGTCATCGTCCGCGAAGGCGGACGATCCAGTACTCCGTGACGATTCCGTCCAGCCACCCACGTCCCGGCGTACTGGATGCCCCGCCTTCGCGAGGCATGACCACAGTTAGACACCGGCAATGCCTGGATACAAGTCTTCCCAGTTCGGATTGTGTTCTTCAATCAAGCGAATTTTCCACGCTCGATTCCACTTCTTCAATCGTTTCTCGCGCCGAATCGCGTTCTCTGGATCATCGAACTGCTCGAAGTAAACAAGCTTCACCACATCATATTTCTCAGTGAAACCCTCGACGAGCTTCAGTTTGTGCTCGTCCACGCGGCGTATGAGGTCATTTGTCACACCGATGTAGAGCGTGCCGCCGATGCGGCTCGCAAGGATGTAGACGTAGTAGGTGCGTGATCCCAACTGCAGCCTCTGGGATACTGGATCGCCCGGTCGAGCCGGGCGATGACAGCGATTATGTGGCGGAATCAGCGCCTCATACTACTCCCCCGCCTGCAGCTTACGCGGGGCGGGGAACAGCTCGGGCGGCGCGCCTTTGACGAAGCGGGGGACTTCGATCGGGGCCTCGGACTTGCTGAAGTCCAGTTCCTCGATGCGGCCGGCGCGCTTCTCGATCTTGTCGGCGGAGATCAGGATCTGCCTGACGTCCTCGTTCACCTGGCCGAAGTGGTTTTGCAGCTTCACCACACGCTCGCGTAGGCGGGCCAGATCGTCGCCGAGATGCATCACCTCGTTGCGGATCTGGTCGGCGGCGTCGCGGATCCGCGCGTCCTTCAGGATCTGCTGCATCACCTGGATCGCCAGCATCAACAGCGACGGCGATACCAGCACGACACGGGCGCGATAGGCCTTCTGGATCACGTCGTCGAAGCCGTCATGGATCTCGGCATAGACCGACTCCGACGGCACGAACATCAGCGCGGTGTCCTGGGTCTCGCCGGGGATCAGGTATTTTTCCGCGATATCGCTGACATGCTTGAGCACGTCGCTGCGCAGCCGCTGGCTGGCGAATTTGCGTTCCTCGTCGCTGCGCGCGTCGTGCAGCGCGGTCATCGCCTCCAGCGGAAACTTCGCGTCGATGCAAAGCGGCCGCTGGTCGGGCAGGTACACCACGCAATCCGGCCGCTTGCCTGATGTCAGCGTGTGCTGGAACTCGTAGGAGCCCTTCGGCAGGCCGTCCTGGACGATCGCCTCCATCCGCGCCTGGCCGAACGCGCCGCGGGACTGCTTGTTGGCGAGCACGTCGCGCAGCGTCGTCACCTGGGTGGTGAGCTCGTTGAGGTTCTTGTGGGCATGGTCGATGATGCCGAGCCGCTCGTGCAGCACGCGCAGTGAATCCATCGTGTTGCGCGTCGATTGTTCCATCGACTGGCCGACGCGGTGGGTAACCGAATCCAGCCGCTCGTTGACGGCGCGCGCCATCTCGGCCTGCCTGCCGGCGAGCGCCTGGGCCATGGCGTCGACCCGGCCCGAAGCCTCGCTCTGGGCGCGCAGCATGTCGGCGAGCCGCTCCTCCAGCTCGTCGGCGCGGATGGTCTGGGCCATCGCGAGTTCCGCGCCGCGCCGGCTCGCCCGCGCGATCACCAGGGCGATGGTCAGCAGCAGGGCCAGCGCCAGCACGCCAAGGGCGAGCAGCGCGTCGGAGACGCGGATGGGCAGGTCGCCGACGGTCAGGAGGATCTCGTTCATATCAGCCGTTGTAGCCGATTCGCCGGCGAGCGCGAACGAAGAGGGAACACTTATGGTTAATCGTTCGTTGATTTTCTTGGTTAACCCGAGCTGAAGAAACGTGGTTAAGGCCGCCTTAACCGGTTCCGCGGCGCATTGACCCCCGCAGATCAGCGGCTTAAATCGCGCGCATGGCTATCAGAGAAATCATCATCCTGCCGGACAAGCAGTTGCGGCTGGTGTCGAAACCTGTCGAGAAGGTGACGCCGGAGATCCGCAAGCTCGCCGACGACATGTTCGAGACCATGTATGACGCGCCCGGCATCGGGCTGGCGGCAATCCAGGTCGCGCAGCCGCTGCGGCTGATCACCATGGACCTCGCCAAGCGCGACGAGAACGGCGAGACGACGCCGAAGCCGCGCGTCTTCATCAATCCGGAGATCATCGCACGGTCGGAGGAACTCTCGGTCTACGAAGAGGGCTGCCTGTCGATCCCCGAATATTACGAGGAGGTCGAGCGTCCGGCACGCGTCCGCGTCCGCTTCCTGGATCTTGACGGCAAGCTGCACGAAGAGGACGCCGAAGGGCTCTACGCCACCTGCATCCAGCACGAGATCGACCATCTCAACGGCGTGCTGTTCGTCGACTATCTGTCCAAGCTCAAGCGCGACCGCGTCCTGAAGAAGTTTACCAAAGCCGCCAAGCGCGTGGCGGAGTGAAGCACCGCCATTGCGGCTACCCCCTCCCTAACCCTCCCCCACAAAGGGGGCGGGTACACAGCGAGTGCTGTTGATGCCTCTCCGCCTGATCTTCATGGGCACGCCCGATTTCGCCGTGCCGACGCTGCTAGAGCTGGTGGCGCACGGCCATGAGGTCGCGGCGGTCTACACTCGCGCGCCGAAGCCGGGCGGGCGGCGCGGCCTGCAATTGCAGCCGACGCCGGTCGAGCGCGAGGCGCGGCGGCTCGGCATTCCCGTGTTGACGCCAAAGACGCTGAAGACGCCGGAGGCGCTCGCGGAATTCCGCGCGCATGATGCGGATGCCGCGGTCGTCGTGGCCTATGGCATGATCCTGCCGCAGGCCATTCTCGATGCGCCGAAACTCGGCTGCTTCAACCTGCATGCTTCGCTGCTGCCGCGCTGGCGCGGCGCCGCCCCGATCAATCGCGCCATCATGGCCGGCGATGCCGAGAGCGGCGTGATGGTGATGAAGATGGATGTCGGGCTTGACACCGGCGACGTCGCCATGGCCGAGCGGCTCGCCATCACGGACAGCATGACGGCATCAGACCTCCACGATGCGCTGGCGCCGCTCGGCGCCGACCTGATGGTGCGCGCGATGGGCGGGCTGGACCGCGGCGGTCTGCAGCTCACGAAGCAGAGCGAGGACGGCGTCACCTACGCCGCCAAGATCGAGAAGGCCGAGGCGAAGATCGACTGGAGCAAGCCGGCGCGCGCGGTGCTGCGGCACATTCATGGGCTGTCGCCGTTCCCGGGTGCGTGGACGGAACTGGATGATGGCGGCACGCCGGTGCGCCTGAAGATTTTGCGCTGCGAACTGGCCAGCGGCTCGGGCGCGCCCGGCGATGTGCTCGACGACAATCTCGCGATCGCCTGCGGCGACGGCGCGATCCGGCTGCTCGAGCTGCAGCGTGAAGGCAAGGCCCGGATGAAAGCGGCGGACTTCCTGCGCGGCATCCCGCTGAAATCCGGTGCGAAGGTCATTTGAGATTGCCATGCGCGGGCTTGACCCGCGCGTCCATCTCGAAAAGAAGCTTATCCCGAAGGCGATGGATTGCCGGGTCAAGCCCGGCAATGACGGCCAACCAGATTGAACAATGCCCCGCTACAAGCTCACCATCGAATATGACGGCACGCCGTTTTCCGGCTGGCAGATCCAGGAGACCGCCCCGACGGTGCAGGGTGCGCTGGAGACGGCGGTCAAGGCGATCTGCGGTGAGGACGTCCGCGTCCACGGCGCCGGCCGCACCGATGCCGGCGTGCATGCGCGCGGCCAGGTCGCGCATTGCGACATTGCCAAGAGCTTTCCGCGGGGCCGTTTACGCGACGGACTGAACGCGCATCTGCGTCCGCATCCGATTGCGATCCTCTCGGCCGACATCGTGCCTGGCGATTTCGAGGCGCGGTTCTCGGCAACGAGGCGGCACTATCTCTATCGCATCGTCAATACCCGCGCGAACCTCGCGCTCGACATCAAGCGCGTCTGGCGTGTGCCGCGCGCACTCGACGTTGTGGCCATGCACACGGCCGCGCAGCGGCTGCTCGGCAAGCATGATTTCACGACCTTCCGTGACACCGAATGCCAGGCGAGATCGCCGGAGAAGACGCTCGATCAGCTCGACGTCACGCGCGACGGCGATGCCGTGAACATCGTGACCTCGGCGCGCTCATTCCTGCACAGCCAGGTGCGCTCGATGGTGGGATCGCTGGTCTGGGTCGGCGAGGGCCGCTGGAGCGCGGATGATCTTTCCGCAGCGCTCGCCGCCCGCGATCGCGCCGCCTGCGGCCCGGTCGCGCCGCCGGAGGGACTGTATCTGATGCGGGTGGATTATTAGAGCGGGATGAGTTTGGGCTGAATCGACTCGCGGCGGCTTCGGTTGACCTCTGCCCGTCGGGGAGAGGTGACCTCCGCGGCCGGTTCAGTCGTAGGATGGGTAGAGCGAAGCGAAACCCATCACTTTCGAATCCGCGGCGCACATGATGGGTTTCGCTGCGCTCTACCCATCCTACGGATTGATGCGGGTGGAATACGAGCCCCCAATCCCTACTGTGCATGGGGTTGTTTTCGATGTTTTGTCCAGCCGGGCGGCTGGACTACGCAAAATATCTGTCCAACACGCCCCGATATATCCGCGTCAGCTTCTCCAGGTCGGCCACCGGCGTGCGCTCGTCGATCTGGTGCATGGTCTGGCCGACCAGGCCGAATTCGATCACCGGGCAGTAGCTGGAGATGAAGCGCGCGTCCGACGTGCCGCCCGAAGTGGAGAGCTCAGGCCTCCGGCCAGTGACTTCCTCGATCGCGGCGACGGCGAGATCGGTGAACGGGCCGGGCTTGGTGACGAACACGTTGGAGTTCGACGGCAGCCATTCGATGTGGGCGCGGATGCGGTTGCCGCAGGCTTTTGCCAGGCGCTCGTCGACCAACTGCCGCAGGCTCTCCTGGGTGTGATTGTCGTTGTAGCGGATGTTGAACCTGGCGCGGGCCTGGCCGGGGATCACGTTGCTCGCGCTGTTGCCGACGTCGACGGAGGTGAATTCGAGGTTCGAGGCCTGGAATTGCGCGCTGCCGTGATCGAGCGGCTCGTCGCTCAGCGCCACGATCAGCCGCGAAATGTCCGGCACCGGGTTCGAGGCGCGGTGCGGATAGGCGACATGGCCCTGCACGCCATCGACAACAAGCGTGCCGGATTGCGAGCCGCGGCGGCCGATCTTGATCATGTCGCCGAGCACCTCGACATTCGAGGGCTCGCCCAGCACGCAATGATCGAACTCTTCGCCGCGCTCGGCGCACCATTTCAGGAGCTTGACGGTGCCATTGATCGAGACGTCTTCCTCGTCGCCGGTGATCAGGAACGAGATCGAGCCGTTGCCGCTTTCGTGCAGCTTGCCGCCATGGTCCTTCAGATATTGCAGCACCGCGGCGACGCTGCAGGCGATGCCGCCCTTCATGTCGACCGCCCCGCGGCCGTAGAGGTAGCCGTCCTTCACCTCACCGGAGAACGCGCCAACCGTCCATGCGGATTCATCACCCGGTGGCACCACGTCGGTGTGGCCGGCGAAGGTGAGATGCGGCGCCGCGCGGCCGATGCGGGCATAGAGATTGTCGATGTCGGCGGTGCCGGGCTCGGTGAAGGTCACGCGATGGACCTCGAAGCCTGCGGCCTTCAGCAGATTTTCCAGAACACCGAGCGCGCCGGCGTCGGCCGGCGTTACCGAAGGGCAGCGAACGAGATTGCGCGTGATCGAGATGGCGTCAGTCATGCCATCCGCTTAACACGCATGCCCGGCGCCGGGCTAGAGCTTCGGTTCCGATCGAATCAGAACCGAAGCTTTAGATTCAAGTTTGAAGTCTTTGCCCGATGCGTCTCAGTCCCGCAGCAGCTCGTTGATGCTGGTCTTGGCGCGGGTGCGCTCGTCGACGCGCTTGACGATCACGGCGCAGGCGGTGGCCGGGCCGGGCTGGCCGTTCTTGAGCGGCTTGGCCGGCAGTGTGCCGGGCACCACGACCGCATATTCCGGCACCTCGCCGAGGAAGACCTCGCCGGTCTCGCGGTCGACGATCTTGGTGGAGGCGCCGAGGAAGACGCCCATCGCCAGCACCGCGCCCTTGCGCACGATCACGCCCTCGGCGACCTCGCTGCGCGCGCCGATGAAGCAATCGTCCTCGACGATCACCGGCTCGGCCTGCAGCGGCTCGAGCACGCCGCCGATGCCGACGCCGCCGGAGATGTGCACGCGCTTGCCGATCTGGGCGCAGGAGCCGACCGTCGACCAAGTGTCGATCATGGTCGATTCATCGACATAGGCGCCGAGATTGACGAAGGAGGGCATCAGCACGACGTTGCGCGCGATGAAGGCCGAGCGGCGGACGATCGCGCCCGGCACCGCGCGGAAGCCGGCGTCGCGGAAGCGGTTCTCGCCCCAGCCCTCGAACTTCGAGGGCACCTTGTCCCACCACGAGGCCTTGCCCGGGCCACCGGGAATCTGGCCCATGTCGTTGAGGCGGAACGAGAGCAGCACCGCCTTCTTCAGCCACTGATTGACCTTCCACGTGCCGCTGGCCTCGCGCTCGGCAACGCGGGCCTCGCCCTTGTCGAGCAGCTCCAGCGCGTGATCCACGGCGTCGCGGACCTCGCCCTTGGTCGAGGTCGAAATGCCTTCGCGGGCGTCGAACGCGGCGTTGACGGTGGATTCGAGGGCGGAGAGGGACATTGGGCGATCCTTGGACGTGCGGGGACTATGACGGGAATTTGCCGGGCTTTTTCGGAATTTGGGGCGCCGGAGTCAAGGCAGACTCCTCTCCAGCCGGGGTAGAGTTCTTTCCTCCGTGGTCCCGGCTTTCGCTGGGGCGACGCCTGTTGAGAGGCTACGGGTTTGTGACGAGCCGCTGCAAGAATCCGGTCAGATCGTCGGTGACATGATCGACATGGGTGGCATCGCGGCCTTCCAGCTCCCAGGTCTCGCGCACCACCTCCCGGCTGCCGTCGGGCACCACCAGCACGGTGATCATGCCGAGCGCGTGCGGCACCACCAGGTTGCGCGCGAGATCCTCGAACATCGCAGCCTTCATGGGATCGACGTCATGAAGCTTCAGGAACCTCTGGTAAGTCTGCGGTGCGGGCTTCGGCTCGAGTTCGGCGGCGATGATGTCGAAGACGCCTTGGAAATGGTGACCGATGCCGAGCCGGCCAAGCACCGCATCGACGTGGTCGGTCGAGCCGTTGGTCAGGATCAGCTTGCGCCCGGGCAGCCTTGCGATCGCTGCCCCCATCGCCGGATTGGGTTCGAGCGGCGAGTGGTCGATCTTGTGCACATAGGCGAGAAAATCGTCTGCGCGCACGCCGTGCTCGGTCATCATGCCGCGCATGGTGGTGCCGTAGCGCAGGTAGTAGTCCTTCTGGATCCGTCGCGCTTCTTGCGGCGTGACGCCCAGCCAGTTGCTGACGAACTCGCCGATCCGAGCATCGACCTGCTGCCACAGATTGACGTGATGCGGGTACAGCGTGTTGTCGACGTCGAACACCCAGGTGTCGATGTGGCCGAAATCGCCGGGAGTTTTAGTCATGGTTTTCTCCGCGGGTCGTCCCTTGCGAAAGCAGGGACCCATACGCCGTGTCCGCTATTGTTGCGCAAGGTGGGAGCAACCTTCCCTTCGGGATATAGACAACTGCAAAACATCGGCCTGTGGTTATGGGGCCCTGCTTTCGCAGGGACGACGGAGGAAATGATCACGGCATCGCAAAGCGCAGCGTCTTGCCGCCGCTGGTCATGTCGACCGGCGCGAAGCCAATCGCGGTGAGGCCGCGGTTGGCGCAGTCGCCCTGATCGTTGACCTCGAACTTGCTGTCCCGGGTGCAAAGCTCCTGGGTGCCGCCCCAGTTCAGCGGCTTGCCCTTGATGCGGATGGTGCGGTTGTCGCCGTCGACCGCTTCGGCGAAGGAGTAGATCTGCTTCGGTGTGCCTGAGACGTCGGGATGCAGGCACTTGCCGGGATCGATGCGATACCAGCCGCGGCTGGTCACCACCTTGCCGTCTTCGGTTGCAACCGCCGCCATCACCCTGTGCGGCGTGTCGTTGCACCATGTCAGTCCCGTTGGCGACGGCTTCTGCACGGCATCGATCATGGTGGCAAAGAAAGTTGGCGACTGCACGACGTCGCTTGCGAGTCCGCGGCTCTTGAGAAATGCGGAGAGCGCAGCCTGTGTCTTCGGGCCGTCGACGCCGTCGATCGGCGCGGCGTCGTAGCCTGCGATCACCAGCAGGCGCTGGATGCCGGCGAGCCGCGCCTGCTCGTCGTCATACTCACTGTCCTCGGCAAGATAGGCGACCAGGTTGCCGTCATCGGTCTGCGTCGGCTTGATCTGGGTGAACTGCGCCGGCGTCTGGCCCGAACGGCACTGACGGGCAGCCGCGATCACGAAATTGTCCTGCGCCACGCAGAGCGTATCGGTGCCGCTCTGCGGGATCGGCGAGGCGCCGTAGACGCCGAGCGCGCGGGCATTGAGCAACACGCGGTCGGCGGTGAGCGCGCCCTGCACGACGACGCGGCAAGTCGCGGGATCGATACGAAACCAGCCCCGCGTCGCGGTCGCGGCCTTGTCGTCGATGCCGATCGCGGCCTCGATCACGTAGCTCATGCGGTTGCAGAGCTTCAGGTCGGCATGTGCTGGAGCTGAGGAGAACAGCAGCGAAACGATCGCGGCCGGGAGCGACATCATCAGCCGCGCGAGCGGCGATCGCCGCTGCGATCGCGTCAGCGCCACCGCGATCCGGGCATAGGGCAATGTCTGGCGCTCGCTGCGCAGGCCTGTCATGGCCGGGACAAACCCGGCCGTGATGGCCCTCGATCGCTTGGCCGCGCCCGGCATCACTTGTGGATCAGCGTGCCGGTCCCCTGGTTGGTGAAGAGTTCGAGCAGCACGGCATGCTGCATCTTGCCGTCGATGATCACGACGCCCTGCACGCCCTGTTCGAGCGCGTAGATGCAGGTCTCGACCTTCGGAATCATGCCGCCGGAAATGGTGCCGTCGGCAATGAGCTTGCGGGCGTCCTTGATCGACAGGTCGGGGATCAGCCTCTTGGACTTGTCGAGCACGCCGGGCACGTCGGTCAGCAGCAGGAGGCGCTTGGCCTTCAGCGCGCCCGCGATCGCGCCGGCAAAGGTATCGGCGTTGATGTTCAGCGTCTGGCCGTCCTTCGAGGTCGCCAGCGGCGCCAGCACCGGGATCAGCTCATAGCCGATCAGTTGGTTGAGCAGCGTGAGGTCGACCTTCTCTGGATCGCCGACGAATCCGAGATCGATCGCCTTCTCGATATTGGAGCCCGGATCGATCATGGTGCGGGTCGTCTTTGACGCCTTCACCATGTTGCCGTCCTTGCCGGAGAGGCCCACCGCCTTGCCGCCGGCCTCGTTGATGTATCCGACGATCTGCTTGTTGACCGAGCCGGCCAGCACCATCTCGACGATCTCGATTGTCGCGGCGTCGGTGATACGCAGGCCGGCTGCGAACTCGGATTGGATGCCGAGCCGCTGCAGCATGGTCGCGATCTGGGGGCCGCCGCCATGCACGACCACCGGATTGATCGCGGTCTGCTCGAGCAGCACGATGTCACGCGCAAAGGCCTTCGCGGTGTCCTCGGCACCCATGGCGTGGCCGCCATATTTGATGACGATGGTCTCTTCGTCATACTGCTGCATGTGCGGCAGCGCTTCGGACAGGATGCGGGCCTGATCGAACGGGCTGATGGGCTGGTCGGTCATGGAGCTGGTCTCGTCGTCGGCGGAGGGGTGGGCGCGGTTCTATCTGATTGCCGGGCAGGGCGTAAAGCGGTGGAGCTATTCGTAGCCCGGATGGAGCGAAGCGCAATCCGGGATTGCCGGCCGCGACAGGCTTCCCGGATTTCGTGGAGCCTGTCATCGGGCGCGCATTCGCGCGACCCGTTGGCTCCATCCGGCTACGGATCAACGTCGTGGCCAGATAGCCGCGAGCGCCAGCACCAGCCAGCTTACGATGAGCAATGTCCCGCCGGTCGGAGCGGCCATCGGAAACAGGCCGTGGCCGGCATATTGGCGCGCCGTCAGGTCGCCCGCGAACAATGACGCCGCGATGACGAAGCCGCAGGCGGCCACGACCCCGATCCGCGCATGAACGATGGCGCGGTCCGCCAGCGCAACGGTCGCGATCGCGGCGGTAGCATGAAACAGCAGCATCGAGGACGCGGCGCCCAGCCGCGAGGCGTCCGGCAGATGGGCTGCGGCCGCCGCCAGCATGACGCCGCAGGCGCCCATGATGGCGGCAAGGCCGATCAGGAGACGGTGAAGGCCGTTCATCGGCGCCGTTCCCCGATCAGTCGCACCATTGCGCCGCGCAGCTCCGGCATGCCGTCGCCGGTGCGCGACGACGTCACCAGCACCTCGGGGAACGCTGCGGGGTGCCTTGCCAGCGCCGCCGTGGTGTCGGCGATGACGGTCTTCAGCTCGCCGGCCTTGACCTGGTCGGCCTTGGTCAACACCACCTGATAGCTGACCGCGGATTTGTCGAGCGTCTTCAGCACGTCGAGATCGACATCCTTGATGCCGTGCCGGGCATCGATCAGCACATAGACCCGCGCCAGCGTCGCTCGCCCGAGCAGGAATTTGTGGATCAGCTCGGTCCACGACGCGACCTTGGTCTTGGGAGCCGAGGCGTAACCATAGCCGGGCATGTCGACCAGTCTAACGCCGGCCTTTTCGGGCCCCTCGAAGAAGATCAGTTCCTGGGTCCGCCCCGGCGTGTGCGAGGTGCGCGCCAGATTGCTGCGGCCGGTCAGCGCGTTGATCAGGCTCGACTTGCCGACATTGGAGCGGCCGGCAAAGGCAACCTCGAGCCCCGCCATCGGCGGCAGCGTTGCGATCGAGGGCGATGCCCAGATGAAACGCCAGTCACCGGCGAACAGCTTCCGGCCCTGCTCGATCAGCTTTGCATCGATGTCATCAGTCATGGATGCCAAGCCCGCTTGCAATCCTCATGGTGAGGAGGCGCAGTGCGCCGTCTCGAACCATGAGGCCTGGCCGGTGGCCTCATCCCTCGAGACGCGCTTTGCGCGCCTCGGGATGAGGAGAGGATGAGCTACGTCGCCTTCCTGACGAACGTGGCCTTGAGATTGTCGAACAATTCCACCTTCACGCCGTTGCGGCGCATGATGAAGCTCTGCTGCAGCACCGACAGCGTGTTGTTCCAGGCCCAGTAGATCACGAGGCCCGCCGGGAAGCCCGCCAGCATGAAGGTGAAGATCAGCGGCATCCAGTCGAAGATGATCTTCTGCGTCGGATCCGGTGGCGTCGGATTGAGCTTCATCTGGAACCACATCGTGATGCCCATGATGATCGGCCAGATGCCGAGCGCCAGATAATGGCCGAAGATCGGAAGCTGCGTCGGATCGTAGTGCAGCAGGCCGAACAGCGTGAACAGGTTGGTCGGATCGGGTGCCGAGAGGTCCTTGATCCAGCCGAAGAACGGCGCGTGCCGCATTTCGATGGTGACGAACAGCACCTTATAGAGAGAGAAGAACACCGGGATCTGCAGCGCGACGGGAAGACAACCGGCGATCGGGTTGATCTTCTCCTTCTTGTAGATCTCCATCATCTCCTGCTGCTGCTTCACGCGGTCGTCGGGATAGCGCTCCTTCAGCGCCTGCAGTTGCGGCTGCACCGACTTCATCTTCGCCATCGAGGCGTAGGACTTGTTGGCGAGCGGGAAGAACAACAGCTTGACGATCACGGTGACGAGCAGGATCGAGACGCCGAAGTTTCCGAACAGGCGATAGAACCAGTCGAGCGCCAGGAACATCGGCTTGGTGATGAAGTAGAACCAGCCCCAGTCGATCAGCAGATCGAAATGGTTCAGCCCGAGCTCCTTGTTGTAGCCGCCGAAGCCGACCAGCGGGAAGTTGATGCCGACCACGCTGGCTTCCTTGGCGCCGGCGAACAGCCGCGCGTTGGCGCTGATGGTGCCGCCGGCCGGCAGCGTCTGCGCTGCCAGCAGATAGTCGGTCTGGTAGTTGTGGGAGTTGCCTACCGCTTCCGACGAGAAGCGCACATGCAGCTTGGCCGTGGTGTCGGGCAGCAGCGCCGACGCCCAGTACTTGTCGGTCATGCCGAGCCAGCCATTGGTGGCGTCGAAGGTGAGCGACTTGGCTTCGTCGATCTTCTTGTAAGCGAACTCCTGCAGGCCGTGCTCGCCGAGATAGCCGATCAGGCCCTCATGCAGGATGTAGTAGCCGGAGACCTGCGGCGTGCCGTGGCGGGAGATCAGCGCGAACGGATAGAGCGTGACCGGCGCGTTGCCGGCATTGCTGACCTCGTCCTTGACGCTGAAGAGATAGCGGTCGTCGATCGAGATGGTGCGGCGGAAGGTCAGGCCCTCGCCATTGTCATATTTCAGCGTCACCGGCGTCGTCGGGGTCAGGCTGCCGGAGCCCTCCTGCTGCCACACCGTGTTCTGGTCGGGAAGGCGTGTGGTCGATCCGGTCGCGGGCACCCAGCCGAACTCCGCGTAATAGGGCGCCGCGGTCTGCGACGGCGAGAACAGCACGATCGGCGGCGAATGCGGATCGACCGTCTCGCGGAACTTGACCAGCGCGATGTCGTCGATGCGGGCGCCCTTCAGCGAGATGCTGCCGGTGACGAGCGGCGTGTCGATCTTGACGCGCGGGCCCGCGGCCAGCGCCGCCTCGCGGCTGATGACAGGCCCGGCTGCGGCTGTCGATGGTGTCGTGGTGGGCGTGGCGCTGGCGGACGGTGAGGGAGTCGCGGTGGGCTGGCCCGGGGTCGTATTGGGTGCCGGTTTCTGCAACTCGGCCTGCCGTTGCTGCTCCGCGCGCTGCTTCTCCATCTGCGGCACGTTGTAGAAATATTGCCAGGCGATCAGGACGAGGCCGGACAGAATGACGGCAAGGATCGTGTTGCGGTTGTCGGACATCTCTTAAGGTCTCGTCATTCCGTTCGGATTACGCGCCTTGTTAGGTATCTTGGGCGCAGGCCGGTCGAGGCGGCGCAGCGCCGACCGCAGATCGTCAAGCATGGTCGCAAAGTCACGGGTCAGCGCGTCACGGCGGCCGACTAGCACATAATCATAGTGCGGTCGCATCGATATGACGTCGACACGCTTCACCAGTTCGCGAAGCCGGCGACGGATGCGGTTGCGCTCGGTCGCGGTGCCGTTTTTCTTGGTGACGGTGAAGCCGACGCGGATCGGGCCATCATCGTCGCGGCGGCGTCCCTGCAGCACAAAGCCTGCGCTGTTCGCCCGCGCGCCATTGGCAACGGCGAGGAAGTCCGCCCGCTGCCTTAGCCGATCCATAAAGAATCTCCGGAGAGGAGATGTCCGGGCTCAGGCGCTCAGGCGCTTGCGGCCACGCGCGCGCCGCGCAGCGAGAACCTTGCGGCCGCCGGCCGTGGCGAGACGGGCGCGGAAGCCGTGGCGGCGCTTGCGCACCAGTTTGCTGGGTTGATAAGTCCGCTTCACGGGTAATTCTCCGCTGACCGGGCAATTTGCCGTTGAATTGAGATGAAGTCCGGTGATGCCGACGGGCCCAAAACGGGCCGCTTACGGCCCAAATGAGCCGCCCCCGGTCAAGAACCGGGCCATCGCGGACAATTGGCGCGGCTTATAAGGGAGTGCCCCGTTTTCGTCAATGTCACAGGGTGACGCAAAAGGCCTTCTTCGAAACGTCGCATTTGCGGCGAATATATCTGTTTTCGCGGGGTTTTTCATGGGGGAGCGGTTGCGGTATCCTGCGGGAACCGGCCGACATTAGCGATCCGTAATTTGACCGGCTTGGGGGCCGGGCCGCATCTTCCGACCCCTGAGCCAAGCAAGGCTTTATCTTGTGGCTGTAACTGACGATCAGGCAACCCCGCTGAAGCAGCGGCCGAAGCCGCCCGTGCGGCTTGGGCTGTCCGGCAAGCTCCTGCTGCTGACGATCCCCCTGGTGATGATCGCCGGGCTCCTGATCTATGTGCCGGCGATCGCCAACTTCCGCATGAACCGGCTCAACGACCGCCTCGCAGCCGCCAATACCGCCGCGCTGGTGCTGGATGCGGCGCCCTCCGGCATGGTGCCGGATTCGCTGGCGCGGCAGATCCTGACCAGCATCGGCGCCCGCGCGGTCGCCATCAAGATGGGGCAGCAGCGCCGTCTGCTCGCCAGTGCCGACCTGCCGGCCGCGATCGACCACGACGTCGACATGCGCACCATGACGGTGTGGTCGGCGATCGTCGATGCCTTCGAGCTCATGCTGGAGCACGGCGACCAGACTATCCGCGTGGTCGGGCCGGCGCCCGGCCAGGCGCAGTTCATCGAGGTCGTGATCGATGAAAAGCCGCTGCGACAGGCGATGTACCGCTTCTCGCGCAACGTCCTGGTCGTCGCGCTGCTGATCGCCGGCCTGACCGCGGGCCTGGTCTATCTCGCGCTCCATTACCTGTTCGTCCGCCCGATGCGGCGGCTGACCGCGAGCCTGGTCGGCTTCCACGAAAATCCGGAAAGCTCGGCGCGAATCATCGTGCCGAGCCAGCGCGGCGACGAGATCGGCGTTGCCGAGCGCGAGCTGTCGGACATGCAGCGGGACCTCGTCTCGATGCTGCACCAGAAGAGCCGGCTCGCCGCGCTCGGACTGGCCGTCTCCAAGATCAACCACGACCTGCGCAACCTGCTGGCGTCCTCGCAGCTCTTGTCGGACCAGCTCGCCAGTGTGCCCGATCCGCGGGTGCAGCGCTTCGCGCCGAAGCTGTTGCGCTCGCTCGAGCGCGCCATCGCGTTCTGCCAGTCGACGCTGTCCTATGGCCGCGCGCAGGAGGCGGCGCCCGACCGCCGCGTGATGCTGGTCGAGCCGGCGGTGGCGGAGGTGCGGGAATCCGCGGGGCTTGCGACGGACGCCTCGATCACCTGGATCAGTGCGATCGAGCGCGGCCTCACCATCGACGCCGATCCGGACCAGTTGTTCCGGGTGCTGCTCAACCTGGTCCGCAATGCCGTGCAGGCGCTGGAGAGCCATCCCGATGCCTCAACCATGCAGATCCGCATCACCGGCCGCCGCGAGGGCACGGTGGCGATCATCGAAGTCTCCGACACCGGGCCCGGCGTGCCGGCGAAGGCGCGCGAGCATCTGTTCGAGGCCTTCCAGACCTCGGGCCGCCCCGGCGGCAGCGGGCTCGGTCTTGCCATCGCCGCCGAGCTGATCCGCGCCCATGGCGGCGCCATCCATCTGGTCGAAGGCACCATCGGCGCCACCTTCCGGATCTCGATCCCGGACCGCCCGGTGGAACTGCTGTCGGTGCGCAACGAGCGGGCCCGGGCGTAAGCCGGGACCTCCCACCCTCATTCCTGATCTCGTTGGCAAATCAGTGCGGAAATCCATGATCGCTGCGTTTCCGGACGCCGTCCCGGGCCCCGGAACAACGGAAAAGGCCGCTTCGGGCGTCGCTTTCGGCTTTTCCCCGTCAAATCGATGGTCCGAACATGCCTGCCAGACCTTGCCAACCGGGCCGGGACCCTGTAGCTAGAGCGCTCTTTCGCGACGGTCAGGGCTTTCCTGGACCTGCGCGGGCCCTAAGCCCTGCCGCGAAAATGCGCCCGTAGCTCAGCTGGATAGAGCATCAGACTACGAATCTGAGGGTCGGACGTTCGAATCGTTCCGGGCGCGCCAGCCTTTTCAAGGATTACATCTGGCTATCTCGATCTCGTCGCTCCGTTTGGAGCAGGACGGGTAAGCGGCCAATCTCACGATCCGAAACATCACTGGCGGCGCAGTCGCGCCGAGCGGTCGATCGCGATCGTCATGAGAGCCTCCGTCGCGACGGCGGGCGGGTATGTTGAAGTTCGGCGATGAAACGGAGGCTATGGCATCGAACGTTGCGCCAATCGTCTGCCTTCGGTGAAGCGCACCTTCGATGTCCGTCGTCGCGACAAGATCGAGCCACCGCTCGAACGCAACGACCGGGGACGTCAGGCGCGCAGTGGCTCGGATGGCGCGGCCGCCGCGAGAGGGCCCGCCGCGCCAAGTGTCGTGGTCGCGACGTCGCCATCGATGATTCCGCGAGGGTCGATCCCGGCGCGGAGCATGACCGCGGTCTCTCGTCTGAATCTTATTCGATGTAGAGGACAATTCACTCGATGTCGTTACCTGCTCGGACACCAAAGCATTGAAAGTCCGCGAACTGGGTTGTTGAGAACTCTCCTTCCCGAAAGACGCGCTCGCTTTTGCATATACATTGTGCGCAGAATTCAACCCCAGCGAGATATCGATCGGGAGGAAACTATGCGGCGGATCAGACGGAATCTTCGCGCGGCCGGTCTCGAGCCAATCCCCGCCGGGCTAGAGGCGGGGTTGAGCGACAAGGTCACCACCACGCCGCTGCTTGTTCAGGACGGCTTCGGCTACGGCGGCGCAGAGCTCCCGGCCGATGGCCTCAGTTATTGCGGGCCGACCGCCGCTGCGATGTCGCTGCTTTGGTTGGGTAAGAACGGCTGGCGCCAGATCGGCCCCGCCGCCCCGACGCAGACGGATGCGCTCGACCTCGACCTTCTGCTCGCGGGCCTGGCCGATACCTCGGCCTTAGGCGGCACCTATACCGACAACCTGCAGAATGCGGTTGCGACTTACCTTAACGCTGGTGGAATTGCGTCGAGCGCATTCACCTATCCGACCGGGACCAATCAGCCCTCCGTCGATCTCATCGCCGGGCTCAACCAAAGCCAGACCGTCGTGACCCTGCTGCTTGGCTGGTACACACCGGTCAGCGCCGGCAGCAGCACATCTCAGCGCGTCGGCGGCCATTTCGTCGCCATCCTCGGGCAGCAACAACCCAATCCCGAGGATCTCATCATCGGCAACCCGTGCCCGAGCTCTCTCAAATCGGTGCCGGACCTGCCGAAATTCGCCCGCCAGACGCTGCCGACCTCGAATTTCACCGGCACGAGCGCGGACCTTCCCGCTCCACCCGTCCCGGGCACGTATTATCTCCAGTTTCCCGACGTGACCTGGTCCGGCTCGACGCAAGCGGTCACGCCTGTGCTGGAGACCGTCGTTGCGCTGACCGTCGCGATGTCCGAGCAGTCCCGCAACCGGCCCACCCCGGCGTCGTGGAGCCCGACGGCCGCGCAGACCATCGACACCAATGGCGCACCGTTCAGAGTCCTCGCCCCGCTTGCCGGGACGGGCGGCCTCATCAAGCAGGGGGATGGCGCCCTCACGCTGTGCGCGTCCAACGCCACCACAGGTCCGAACCAGATCGCCGGAGGCTCGCTTGCTTCGGCCGAGACCTCAAGCGCGTTCGGCGCTGGCGGCATCGCGATGAGCGGCGGGGCGCTCGTGGCCGATCCCAGCGGGTCGGGAGCCGAGGTCGCACTGGCCGTGGCGGGCGGCCAGAATGCTCAGTTCTCATTCAGCGGCTCGACCGCACTCCAGCTTGTGATCGGCGAGAATGCGAGCCTCGCCGTGACGCTCGGTGGCCCGGCGTCCGGAGATGGTCCCGGGCTCGTGCAGGCCGGTCCCGGCGCACTCGTGATTTCCGTCGATGCCGGCGCCGCCGCGCTCGGCGCCGCCTGCACGTTGTCGGTCCCTGCCGGAATCGGAAACCTCGCGTCGTCCCCGATCGTCGCGCCGTCGATCGTCGCTCAAAGTCCGCAGTCGGCCGGCGCCGTCGATTTCCTCAGCTATGGCGAGAGCGGCTTTGTCCTTCCGAAGTACACGTCATCGACCGAGACAAACATCAACTCCGCTTCCGCGTCGGACGTCTATTCCGTCGATGATGCACAGACCCTCGAAGGCAACGCGACAGCTTCCGTCTTCGCGCTGAAGGCGGGGCCATACGACGTCGACGCGGCGGGCGCGAATGCTGTCTTGAAGGTCGGCCCGCAGCAGGCCGGCCAGACGGCGGGCGTGATCCTCAACGGAGCCACCCTTACAGGTTTCGAGCTCGATTTCGGCGCATCGGACGCAGCCGTTTATGCGAGCGGGAGCGCTCTCGTGGGAGCTGTGATCTCGGGCTCGGGTCAACTCAACTTCTTCGGCCCCGGCACGCTCAATCTGACCGGCGCGAATGCAGGCACCGGCGACGTCCTCGTACTGTCCGGTACCCTCGGGGTGAATAACCTCGAGGGGTCGGGGACCGGCACCGGATCGGTGACGGTGCAGGGCGTCGGAGTTCTGAGCCTCGAGGGGACTGTCTCCGGGGCAATCTCCGCCGAGAGCGGCGCGACCGTCATCCTGCAATCCGGAACGGCGGCGAGCAGCCTCGATGTCGACGACCAATCAACCCTTGCAGGCGTAGGTTATGTCGCCGGCTCCGCGACCATCGACGGCCAGATCCTCGCCGGATCGTCGCCGGGATCGATCGAGTTTCAAGGCGACGTCACCATGACCGGAACGACGATGTTTGCCTGGACGCTGTTCGCTCTCGAGGATGACACGACCGTCGGGCAGGATCCTCAGTGGAATTCTCTCGCCTTCACCGGCAATACGCTGAACCTTGGCCAAAAAAACAACGGGGTCGCCGTCATCCTCGACATGACCAAGCTCGGCCCCCGAGATCCCAACTCGGATCACGGGTTCTGGACATCGTCTCACACCTGGACGCTGTTCCACTCTGAAAACACCGCGTTCGACAGTCTGTGGTACGAGCTTCTCCAGCCCCAATTCAAGGCGGGCTACTTCTCCCTCACGAACGACCCCAATTTCCAATTCATGTATCTGACTTTCACGCCCTCCGTCGTCGGTTGATCGGGAATTGCGAGAACCACAGGGCGTGCGTTCGGCGGTCGCGGCGCGAAGAACTGACGGGCTGCGATCGTTACGGCGCCAAAGCTCGCGCCATCGCAACCACGATAGAGCCCATCAGCGGCAACAGAACGTTGGAGATGGCATAGGTCACCGTATAGCCGATGACGGGGATCGAATTTCCCGCCTGTGAGACCAGCGCGCTGATTGTCGGCGTGCTCGTTCAGCATGACAATTTCCTCGCGTTGTCCCATAGTCGCAACGCCTGAAGGCGACGCTGATCGACGACAGGGCGATCCGGGAGTTGAAATGATGTCAGACAAAGCCATCCTCGCCTGCATCGTCTGCAGTGCCATGATCCTGAGTTCGCTGGGCGCCGTGCGCGCGCAGACGCCGTCGAATTGCAAGGAGCCGCATACGGGCGCCAGGAATGCGCCCATGTTGTCGCCGCCGCTCGCCAGCGTGGTGACGGGGACGAGACGGCTGCAATTCTATTCGGCGCCGAACCTGCACTGTCCGGTCAGCGGTGTCTTCGTCATTCCGAAGGATGAACTCGTCACCTACGCGCAAACCCGCGATGGCTGGTCGTCCGTGATGTACGCAAATCCCAAGACCGGCGACAACGTCTCGGGCTGGGTGAGGTCGGCGCGGTTGAAGCAAACCGGGACCGTCGGCCCGAAGCAATAGCCTGGCCGCACGGTCATGTCCCGCCGCGGACCGGCGAGCCGCTCGAACCGCGCCGATTCCTGATGCGATATCGACCCTCAATGGATCGCGGCGTACATGATCTTCTCTTCCGTCGCCTCGATGGCGGAGAATTCCTCGACGACCTTGCCCTGGCGCGACACCAGGATGCGATCGGAGAGCGCCATGATCTCGGGCAGGTAGGATGAGATCACGACCACCGCCTTGCCCTCGTCGGCGAGATGGTTGATCAGCTCGTGGATTTCGACGATGGCGCCGACGTCGACGCCGCGCGTCGGTTCGTCGAAGATGATCAGATCGGGCTCCTGCACGAGCGACTTGGCGATCACGACCTTCTGCTGGTTGCCGCCTGACAGCTCGACCACCTTGGCCTCGTCGCCGATGGCGCGAACCTTCAGCCGCTCGGTCCAGGTCTTGCCGGCCGCGTTGGTCTCGCGCCGCGACAGGATCATCCGGCCCTTGGGAAACTTGGAGAGCAGGCCGAGATAGATGTTGCGGGCGATCGAGGCGGTTTCGAAGAAGCCCTCGACCTTGCGGTCCTCGGTCACATAGGCGATGCCGGCTTTGACGGCCGGCGCCGGCACCCGGTAACGCACCGGCTTGTCGTGCAGCAGGATCTCGCCACCGTGGAAGAAGTCGCGCTTCAGCACGCCGGAGACGATCTTGAAGGTTTCGGTGCGGCCCGCGCCGACCAGGCCGAACACGCCGGTGATCTGCCCGGCGAACACCGACAGCGAATTGTTCTTCACCATCGGCGCCATCTTGAGGTTCTGCACCGTGAGGACGCGGGCTCCGGCCGGCCGCACGGTTTTCTTCTTCGCGCCGTAAAGCGTGTTGGAAAGATCGCGTCCGACCATCGCCTGCACGATCGCCGCGCGGTCGAACTTCGCGGCATCGTCGGTGACGACGTGCTTGCCGTCGCGCAGCACGGTGATGCGATCGGCAAGCAGCAGCGCCTCCTCCAGCGCGTGCGAGATGAAGATGATCGAGACGCCGCGCTTCTTCAGGTCACGGACGAGGTCGAAGAAATATTTCTTCTCCTCCGGTGTCAGGGTGGCGGTCGGCTCGTCGAAGATGATGACCTTGGCCTTGTGCAGGACGGCGCGGGCGATTTCCACCATCTGCTTTTTGGCGGCACCGAGCCCGCCCACGGTCGCGGTCGGCGTCACGTCGAAATTGAGCGATTGCAGGAACTGTTGCGCGGCGATGTAGATGCCGCGCAGCCGATTGTAGAACTTCTCCTGCCCGAGGAAGAGGTTTTGCGCGACCGTCATGGTCGGCACCAGGCTGTTTTCCTGGAACACCATGGCGATGCCGAGATTGCGGGCCTCGAGCGGCGTGCGCGGCGCGACGTCGGCGCCGTCGACCATCATGGTGCCCGAGGTCAGCGTCACGACGCCGGCCATCACCTTCGTCAGCGTCGATTTGCCGGCGCCGTTCTCGCCGACCAGCGCGTGGATCTCGCCGCGGCGGAGATCGAAGTCGACGTCCTCGATGGCGGGCACGCCGGCATAGAGCTTGGTCGCCTTGCGCAGTGAAAGCACGGTATCGGTCATGCGCCGAGCTCCTCGGCAAGGCCGGCTAGCGGCAGTTTCAGGACGCGGCCTGGCCCCTTGGCGATCAGCAGGAGATCGCCGCCCATCTCCACCGCCGCGACCACGCCGTGGTTGATGCCGTCGACCCGGCTGTGCAGCGAATAGAGCGGATTGCCGTCCGCGCTCAGGCGGATCACGAGCCCGTAGGAGCGCGGCGGCGCCCATGGCTTGATCACGCCCATCGTCTTGATGTGCGCGCCCTGCATCGGCTCCTTGAACGAGAAGCCGGAGCGCAGGCGCGGCGCGACCCAGTAGGCCGGATCGATCTCGGCCATCATGCGCCGCCGGTAGGCCGGCTCGCGGAGCACGAACTCGATGAGCTGGGTGCGTGCGGTGAACGCCGTGAGCCAATAGCCGCCTCCGGCAGCCTTCGACAGCCGCGACGGGTAGACGGGCAGGCGGCCGAGCACGACCTGCGGCGTTTGTCCGTTCCTGATCAGGATCAGGCGATGGCGCCAGCTCTCGCTGACCAAAACGCCGTCGCTGTGTGCGCAGGCGCCGAAGGCGTAGCCGAGCCTCGAGGCCAATGGCGTCACCGATCTGGCCTTGGGGTCGAGCCGGAAGACGCGGCCGTTGCGATTGAGCTGCATCAGGTCGCGCGCCCAGTCGTCGACGCCGCAGGTCGTCGAGCCGTCGGTTGCGATCAGGCTCCCGTCGCCGGCCTGCGCCAGGGCGTTGACCGCGTTGAAGGCGGCGTCGTTGAAGGTGACGCTCGGCTCGCTCGAGGACGCGTCCGGATAAAGGCGCACCTCGCGCCCGCCGAGCGCAACCGCGATGCCGCCATCCTTCAGCGCGCAGAGAGCCGAGATCGGCTGCTCGAAGCTGCGCAGCTCGGTGGCGACGCTGCCCTCAAGTCGCAACAGGCGACGGCCGTCCGCGACATAGAGGTTGCGGCCGTCGGTCGCGAGGTCCTCGGGCGCCTCGCATTGCAGCACCGTCGTTGCGGCCTCCAGCTTCTGGTTCGGCTTCAGCGCGCCGTCGAACGACGGCACGGTGATGGTGGCTTCGCCGCGCCCAAGGAAGCGGTTGGTGAATTCCCTGACGGCCGCAATCACGACAGCTTCCCCCAGCGCTTGTCATACTGCACGAAGTTCGGATCGGCGTTCTCGAGCTTGTAGCGGCCGATCCGGTTGTTGGCGATGCCGCCGAGATAGAGATAGCCGCGATGCTCGCGCATCGAGGTGATCATCGGATGATTCTCGCCGCGAAGGTCCCAGAACGATTCGAGGATCTTGCCCTGCTCGTTGAACTTGACGACGCAGCCGGTGTTGATGTTCGGGAACAGCCATTCGTCGACCGGCACCCGCTTGGCCATGCGGCGGCGGAAGCCGGGCATCTTCCAGGCGAGGTCGAGCGAGGGGCTGCGCATGCCGACCAGCGCCAGCCAGTAGTTGCCGTCGGAGGCGAGGTTGATGTTGTCGGGGTAGCCCGGCAAATTGTCCATCACGACCTCGACCTTGCCCTTGTTCGGTCCCGCGAACCAATAGCGCTTGATCGAGCAGCCGAAGGTCTCGGCGAACAGGATCGACTGGCCGTCGCTGGCGACGCAGATGCCGTTGGGAAATTTCAGCCCGCGCAGCGCCGTATGCGTGGCGCCGGTCTTGGTGTCGTAGCAGATGATGCGGCCGTTGCCGCGTGCCTCCAGTCCGTCGATCGGCCATTCGTCCATCTCGTAGCGCACGGTCGCTTCGGAGAAGAAGATCAGGCCGTCGTCGGTGATGTCGAGGTCGTCGGCGAGCCTCAGGCGGCTGTCGTCGTTGACCGAATGCATGCTGCGGTTGGTTTCGTCGGTGGCCTTCTCGACCGTGCCGTCCGGCTTGATGCGATAGAGCCCCATGCCGCCGATGCAGACATAGAGATTGTCCTGCCGGTCGAACGCCATGCCGAGCGGCTGGCCGCCGATATGGGCGAACACCTCCATCCTCTCGTAATCGGGGGCGAGGAAGCGGATGATGTCGCCGTGGCGCGAGCCGGCATAGAGATTGTCGTTGCGATCGAGGATGACGTCCTCGGGCGCCTCGATGCGGCCGAGGCCGATCAACTGGACGTCGCGCAGCTTGTCGTTCTGCTCGAACGGCCCGCCCCGGCCGATCTCGGTCGGCGGAGGCGGCGGCAGTGCGTGATAGGTCGGCGCGACATAGACCTTGCTGATGATCCGGGTGCGGTTCTTCTGCCAGCGAATGTCGACCATCGCGGCCACCAGCAGGATCCCGGCGAGGGCCATCCGATTGATGCCGCCGCGCGCGTTCAACGTGGTCAGGCCGTTGGTGATCAGGAGCACGATCAGCACGCCGACCAGCGACTTGGCGACCGAGCCTTTGCCGCCGCCGAGCGTGATGCCGCCGAGCACGGTCGCCGTCAGCACGATCACCTCGAGGCCGACGCCGATGTCGCCGCCGACGGTGCCGAGGCGGGCGGCGAAGAACAGCGCGCCGATGCTGGTGAGCACGCCGCTTGCGACGTAGCAGAGCGCGATGGTGCGGCGAACCGGAATGCCGGAATTGTAGGCCGAGCGGCGCGAGCCGCCGATCGCGGTGATGTGCCAGCCCGGGCGCAACCGCGTCATGAAGATATGGCCGAAGATCGCGATCGCGATATAGACCAGCGCGACGCTCGGAATGCCGAACACGTCGCCGCCGCCGATGAAATTCCAGGACGGGATGTCGGGGAAGGCGGCGGCGATGTCGTTGGAATAGCGCTGGATCAACAGATCGAAGGTCGAACGGTAGATGATCAGCGTGATCAGCGTGGTGATGAAGGCGCGCAGCCGCAGATAGCCGATCAGGACGCCGTTGACGGCGCCGAGCAGCGCGCCGCAGAGCAAGGTGGCGGCCACCACCGCCGGCACCGGCCATCCCAGCACGTCGAGCAGATAAAGCGCGCAGAAATCGGTCAGCGCGAAGATCGATCCGACCGAAAGGTCGATACCGCCGACGATGACGACGAGCGCCATGCCGAGCGCGATGAAGCCGATCTCGCCGGCCTGGCGCGCGGTGTCGGCGAGGCTCGACGGCGACAGGAAGTGATCGATGGAGCGGCTGAGCGCGAAGCCGACGATCAGCAGCAGGATCACCGGGATTGCGGTCTCGGTCCACCGCTTGGACAGGATCTCGCCGAGGAGATGGTCCGGCCAATAGCGATAACGCAGGCTCGTTAGGGTGTCGCGCATCGGCATTCCAGCAGGTGTTGGAGTCTGGAGAACGACGCCCCGGGTTCGTCACCCGGGACGTAGCCAATCGAGCTATTTTTTGAGGTCGCTGAGATTCCAGCATGCGTTCTGGCTGTCCGCATTCTCCTTGGTGATCGGAATCAGCGTCGTGTATTCGGAGCCCTTGACCGAGCCGGGCTTGGCGCCGGACGACAGCAGCCACTTGATCGTGCCGGCCATCTGCGCCGCCTGCGTCGGCACGTCGTAGCTCAGGTTGAGGTCGAAGGCGCCGGACTTCACCAGCTCGCAGGCGCCCTTGCGCTCGCCGCCGCCGGAGGTCGCAACGAACACCTTCCCGGTGAGGCCAGCTTCCTTCACCGCCGCCGCGGTGCCGATGTCCATGCCGTCCCAGAAGCCGACGATGCCGCAGAGATCGGGATTCTGCTTCAGCACGGTCTGCGTGATCGCCTTTGCCTTCGCCGCATCCCAATCGGCGGCCTGGCTCGACACCACCTTGATCTCCGGATGCTTGGCGAGAACGTTCTCAACGCCCTTCAGCGTGTAGGCGCTGGCGGCCGCGGAGAGCGCGCCTTGCACGATGGCGATCTTATTGGACTTGCCTTGGCAAGCCTTGACCACCGCCTCGGTGTCCTTCTCGCCGATCTCGATCCAGTTGGCGCCGACGAAGGCCGAAGAGCGATAGGCCGAACCCATGTTGATCTGGATGACGTAGATGCCTTCGTTCTCGGCGCGTTGCAGCAGCTTGGCATAGGTCTGCACGTCCGGATTGTGGATCACCATCACGGCGGGCTTCTCAGAGATCAGCGAGGTCACCGCCTGCGCGCCGGCATTGGTGTTCCAGTTGGGATCGCGGATCTCGAACTTCACGCCGAAGGGCTCGAGCTCCTTCTTCAGGCCGGCGTACCAGCCTTCCGTGAGGTCGAAGTTCATGGCGACCGGAACGTAGGCCACCGTCTTGCCGGTCAGGGCTTCCTTGAACGGCTTCTGAAACGGCTCGTCGAGGCCCTTTTGAGCCAGCGCCGGTCCCGCGATGGCCGCAAGGCCGAGCGTGGCAACGAGTATCTTTGCAGTATGGATCACGCGCTTCACTGCTTCCTCCTTGGTTGGTATCGTTGTCGTCTCACTCATATGTCGCCCTGTTGCGCCGTTTCTTCGTTGCGCGGATTCAGAAAGGAATCCGTGATGACGGCGAGCAGCAGGACCACACCCTTGATGAGGTTCTGCCCGGCATAGGAAATATCCATGATGGTCATGCCGTTGAGCATCGTGCCGATCAGCAGCGTCCCGATGATCACGTTCAGCACGCCGCCGCGGCCGCCGGAGAGCCCGATGCCGCCGAGCACCACAACCAGGATGACGTCGTAGATCAGGGTGGAGTTGAAGATGCGCGTCGGCATCGAATTGACGGACGCGGCCATCACGAGACCGGCAAAGCAGCCGATCAGCGCCGCAACGACGTATTGCAGCACGATGATCGGGCGCGAGGGAATGCCAGTGACGCGAGCGGCGTAGGGATTGTCGCCGATCGCATAGATATAGGCGCCCCAGCGCGTCCGGCGCAGCAGGAACGCCACCACGATGCAGGCGATCGCGAACATCACGATCGAGCTCGGAATGCCGAGGATGTTGCCTTGCCCGAGCCGCTCGAACCCGGCCATGCCGTCGCTCCACTGCACGACGTCGAGCTGGAACAGCGCGGCCTGGCCGAGCCCGGCGAGCAGCAGGCCGGTTGCCAGCGTCGCGAACAGTGACGGGACCTCGGCGTAGGCGATCAGCCAGCCATTGACCAGGCCGAAGACGATCGTGAGCAGAACGGCGGTCAGCAGCGAGGCCGTCAGCGAGTGGCCGTCCTGCACCATCTGCAGCACCAGGCCAGGCGGCACCGCCAATGCTGCGATCAGCGAGATGTCGATGCCGCGCCCGATCACGACAATCGCCATGGCGAGCCCGAGGATGCCGAGCACGGCGACGTTCTGCAGCAGCGTCAGCATGTTCTCCGGCGTGAGAAAGCCGCGCAGGAAGATCGAGAACGCGAGGAAGAGCACGGCGAAGACGACGAAGACGATCTCCTGCTGATTGAATCGGAATCGCTTCATTGCCGGATCCTTCCTCGGGCTATGAGTGCGCCATCTGTTTCGGTTTGGAGCGGGAACTGGCCGCCATACGGCCGGCTCGGCTTCGTGCCGACAAGGCGGCATCGATGAAGGTCGTGACGCCGTTGATGTAGGCCTCGATCGAGGTGCCGCGGGTGCGGTACTTGGCGCGTTTGACGTACCAGTCCTGTAGCAGCGGCTTGATCAGCGACGCCGAGAGCGTGATCTGGTCGATCGTGAAGACTCCGCTCGCGACGCCCTGCCTCAGCACGTTGGCGATGATCTTCTCGGTCATGACCTCCATGTCTTTGGCGCGTTGACGCTCCGCCGGGGGAAACGATTTCGCCTCCATGAAAGCGAACACGAACCAGGGCTGCATCGTCTCGCTCATCCGGACATGGGTCGCGATGATCCAGTGCAGATGCTTGCGCGCATCCTCCTTCACATCGTCGGGGGGCGCGGTGAGAACCTCGGAGACGGTCTCGGCGACCTCGCCGAGGATCATCGAGAGCAGCGTCGGCTTGCTGTCGAAGTACGTATAGAGCCCGCCCATGCTGAGGCCGGAGGCTTCCGCGAGCTGGCGCAGCGTGGTGGCATGAAAGCCGTGCTTGTTGGACAGCGTCAGCGTAGCGCCGATGATGCGTGTGAGGTTCGGAACGGCGAGATGCGGCTTCTGGACCTTGATGGAATCGCGGTGGCGCTCGAGGATGCGTGCGCACAGCACGTCCATCGAGAACGCATTCGTCCCCGGCCGCTGGCGCGCGAGACGCAACGTTGCCTCCTCCCAATGTAGCCCCGACCCTCTTGTCGTTGTCGGTCAGGGGCGGGCTCTCGGCCCTTGCATAATTCCTAGCGCAGAGACCGGTCGTCGGAAAAGGGGGGCGATCAAATTTTCTGAGAGAGCGCTCGCTCGTTTTTTCGGGCCCAAGGTCGGGGTTGACGAACGCGTCTCCGTGAGGACGCCGGGCCGGCGCGCGGGATCGCCGCGGTGTGGCTTCGACGACGAGCCCGGCATCTTCCGGCGAGGACGAGGCCACGGTTCGGCGAGCCGCGGTGACGGATCACTCCGCCGCGTGAGGCACGCTGTCACGCGTGGCGTTCATCTTGCCTTGAGACAGTGCGGCGATGGCGACGATTGCGGCGGCAAAGCCCGCAGCCGCGCCGACGCCGAGCGCCCAGCGTGGACCGAGATGATCGGCGACCCATCCGACGATCGGCGCGCCGATCGGGGTGCCGCCCAGTGCGACGCCGAGCCGGAGCGCCATCACCCGTCCGCGCATCGCCGGTTCGGTCGAGAGCTGCATCAGCGCATTCGAGGTGTTGGTGACAGTGAGTGCGGCGACCCCGATCACGACCAGCGCGGCGGCGAACAGCCAGTAGTTCGGCGCCAGCGCCGCCAGCGTGCAGCCCAGCCCGAAGATCGCCGCCCCGAGCAACAGCGCGCCGAAACGCGGCCGGTCGCGGCCGGCAGCGAGCAGCGCGCCGGACATCGTGCCGACGGCCATCATCGACGACAACAGGCCGAAGCCGCGCGCATCGGTGTGGAAGACGCCGACCGCCATGGTCGAGATGAAGATCGGAAAGTTCAGTCCGAAGGTGCCGATCAGGAACAGCATCACCAGGGTCGTCCTGAGGTCGGGGCGCGACCAGACATAATGAAATCCCTGCATGACGCTGCCCTTGGTGCGATGGGCGCGCGCATTCGGGCGAAGCTCGGACTTGCGGAGCAGCGACAGCGACGCCAGCACCGCCAGGAAGGACGCGCCATTGAACAGGAAGGCCCAGCCGGTGCCGACGGAGGCGATGATGAGGCCGGCGACCGCGGGCCCGATCATCCGTGCGGCGTTGAACGAGGTCGAGTTCAGCGCGATCGCGTTCGACAGATCCCGGTCACCCACCAGCTCGGCGACGAATGTCTGGCGCACCGGCGCATCCAGCGCCGCGCTGCAGCCGAACAGGAACGCAAACATGTAGACATGCCAGAGCTGCACCAGTCCGGTGACGGTGAGAACCCCAAGCACGAGTGCGAGCACGCCCATTGCCGCCTGCGTGGCCATCAACAGCCGGCGCTGGTTGAAGTGGTCGGCGGCAAAGCCCGACCATGGCATCAGCAGAAGCTGCGGGCCGAACTGCAGAGCCATGACGATGCCGACGGCGGACGCGCTGTGGTTCGTGAGTTGGGTGAGAACCAGCCAATCCTGCGCGGCGCGCTGCATCCAGGTGCCAACATTGGATACCAGCGCGCCCGCGGCCCAGACCCGGTAGTTGAAGCTCCGTAGTGATCGAAACACACGCCTCATGATTGCTCTGCTGCATTGCCGCCGTGAAACCGTCCGAACCGCCGCGCCAGGAAAAGGCCGAGCAGAAGTCCGCCGAGGCCAAGCGCGGCGACGTGGCTCGTGGTCCGCAGGCCGAATTCGCCGACCCGGCAGACCAGCAGATATCCGACGAGCAGGTTGAAGAAGCCCCACAGGATGTTGACCGTCGATGTCGACAATCCTTCGCCCGTTGGCTTCGCGAACGGGCTCTGGAACGGTTCTCCCATCACGCCGGCCACGACATGGGGAATTGCGTTGGTGAGGAAGGCGCCGCCGAAGAAGTAGGCGATGAGCTCAAGCCAGTTCATGCGCGTGCGTCCTGTCAAGGAGGTCGATGATCGATTGCGTTGACCCGGTCTCTCCCAGTCGAGGGAAGACGTTGGCGAGGCTGTAATCATGCGCTTCCGGCCGGATGTCGGTCATCGCATCGGCGGCGAGCGTGACGTTGAACCCCGCCTCATAGGCCTGCCGCGCTGTCGCTTCGACGCCGGTGCCCGTGGCGACGCCCGTGATCACGACTTGCGTGACGCCGCGCTCCTTGAGCCGGCGCTCGAGATCGGTGCTCGCGAAGGCGCCCCAGGTTCGCTTGGTCACCACGATGTCGCTTGCCTGCCGGTTAAGCTCAGGGAGAAGGTCGGTCCATCCATCCGGAAGCGGACCGCTATGGCGCGGCGCCCGCTCGGTTCGCCCCGGCGCGCTGCCGTCGACATTGACCAGCGCGACCGGCAGGCCGCGCCGGCGAAACGCGGCGGCAAGGGCGCCCGCGCGCGCCACGACATCTCCGATCGGATGGATGAAGGGTGAGCCGAGCAGGCCGTTTTGCAGATCGACTACGATGAGGGCCGTGATCGGATCAAGCGTCGTGAGGGCCATGATCATTTCCATCCAGCCGGAGGTTGATGTGGCGAAGCCCGCATCAATCGTCGATGAGCCGCTTCAGGAGCCTGACGGCGGCGGCGAGCTCGTCCTGCTCTTGTGGCGACAGTCGTGCGGTGATGGTGCGCGACAGCCAGTCCTGGCGCGCGGCACGCCCGGCCTGGATCCAGTCGCGGCAGGCGTCCGTGAGAGACATAAGGGTTTGCCGGCCGTCGCCCGGATCAGGCCGGCCCGTGACGAGGCCGGCTGCCTCGAGCGCGGCGACCGCCGAGCTCATCGATTGCGGACGCATCCCTTCGCATCGCGCCAAGCTCGAGACCGTCGCGGGTCCGTCCTTCTCGAGCCGAAGCAGCACCGCCACCTGGGAGGGCGGCAGGTCTCCGCGGTCGCTCTGCTCGCGCAGCCTGCGCTTCAGTCTTCCGATCAGCAGGCGCAGGTCCTCGGCCAGCGCCGAGATGCGCGCTTGCGGGTGGGATTCCAATGAATTGCTCATGCGGATTTAGTAGATATATACAGGTAAGCTGTAAAGATAGACTGCGCAGTTTATCTGCAGAGCTGGTCTGCTTGCGGCGATGAGCGAACGCACGGCCGGCGTTGGACTGCGATCAAGTTGTGGGCGGATGCGACGACGGCAAACGCGCAAGGTTCGGCAGCCCGGCGCGATCGCGTGAACTCTGAAGAACGACAAAAGAGCAGTGCGCCGGCCCCGAGCCGCGCGCCGGTTGGACGGCGTGCCGGCGGTCAGGCCGAACGTTGGCCGGCCGATGCGTCCTCGTCGTCTTCGGGAAGGGCGGCGAGACGGGCCCGCAGCTCGTCGATCGATGCGAACTCCAGCGTTCGCCCCGGGAGCATCGCGACGATGGTCCCGTCGGCGCGCAATTGGTAGTCCATGTTGTTGACCGTGCCGGAGTGAACGATCGTGGACGCTTGCCGCGCTTCCCTTGCGGGCGTCCTGCGCGCGGGCGAAGCGGGCCGCGAGCGGCCCATGCGGCGAGGCGTGGTCTCCTGTGATGCGGCCGCGGCGCCGTCCGGCGCGGCGACGTCCTGCTCCGCCGGTCGTTTCGCGTCCTTCGGCCGAAGCGGAGAAGGACGTTCCATCGTCGCGGTCGCAATGGCTGGAACGGGTTCAGTCGGTTCGGCAAGCGGCAGCTCGGCGCGGGTCTCGATCGCCATCCGCAGCCGATCGAGGTGGCGGACCACGAAGCCGAGAGCTGCGATCATGACCCCGGAGGCGATGAAGATCAGCCCGCTGCCGAACAGCGCGCTGCCGAACGGCGTTTCGAGCGTGCTGATACCGAACAGGAGCGCGGCGAGGCCGCTGCCGACGAACGCCAACCCAATGATCCAGAGCGCGAGCATGCATCCTCGTATCTGTTGCAGCCATTGTCGCGCAACTTAACGGCGATGGCTGCCATCGCGTTCCGGGTCATTCTACCACTCGTCGCCCGCAAGGGACATACAGTGCCCTTACCCGCGCTTTATTCGCCGGTGGCTCCGCTGCCGGACGTGGTATCCGCCTCAAAAATGGTCGCCGGCAGGGTGTCTCGCAACCTGCGGGCCGGCCTGCTCACCGGCTCCGCCGGCCATCGTGCCCAACAACATCTCGCGCGCACGCCTGGTTGCCGAGGCATAACGCATGGTGGCGCTGATGTTGATCAGGCCGGCGCGCGCAAGCCCGAGGACGGCGCGGCGCGAGTGGAATGGGCCCGTCTTGCTTGTGGCATATCCGCGCGGGAAGAGCTGCAAACGACCGGCGAGCGCCGCGTGCAGCGCCGCCTTCTGCGTCGCGCTGAGGCGGCGGCGTTTGGCGGGCTTGGCCGTGTCGCCCAAACTGCGCGGCTCCGTGCGCGACGATTTTCGTGGCGCGACCCTCATCCGTCAGCTCACTCCGGTCGAATGGCGCGGCCTGCCTGAGGCGCGGCCTTTCTGGCATCGCCACGTGCACCCGCATGTGGCACACCGCGGCTTGCACGATTTCACCAACCAGAAACCGTATTTCGGGCAGCGGCGGCATCTGACGAAAGTCAGGATCGATCGTGACGAAAGTCATATTCGTTTGCGGCCGCCGCGGGCTTACGCCAAAGTGGGCGGCTCGCTGAGCTGATTTGGGCAACGAATGATCGACCTGAGCGCGGACCTGCTTCCAGCCGCGGAAGCCGACGTCATCGGCCTCGCCGTCATCGGCGCCGACAGAAAAATGGTGCGGAAGATCGGACGCCTCGTCGAATGGCTTCCCGCGGTAGGCGTTGATTGCTGCGAATGCATGTTGCTGGTCGGGATGGAATCCGAATTGGCGGCGCTCGCGGCGGGAGAGCGCGACACGATCGCGCTTGCCGGCGTTCGCGGCACGTCGCCGGGGATGGCGCAGCCGGTCACCGCCGTGGTGCTGTGGAATGGCGAGCAGTCGCACTACTTCGTCATCGCGATGCCCGACTTCGCGGCGCGCCAGGTCGAAACGCTGCTCGGCAGCGAGCGTCGCGCTCGCCGCCTGATGGAGCAGCAACTCGAGGCGGCGAGCGCCGAGGTGCGCTTCGCCTCGCTGGCGCGCACCCGCCTTCGCCTGGCGCGCGACCTGCACGATACGCTGGTGCACTCGATCGTGGCGCTGCTGACCCAGATCAGGTTGATCCGGCACTACCTGTCGACCGATCCGGCGCGCGTGGCGGACGGACTTGCGACCGCGGAAGACGCCGCGGCGAGCGGACTTTCGCGCGCCCGCGAGGCGATCGCGCGCCTGCGCATGCCCGACGATCTCGAGCTCGATCTCGACGTTGAAGGATTGCTCGCCGACTTCGCGGACCGCAGCGGGATCACGGTCTCGACCGACATCGATGACCGCGCGCGCGGCGGATTGCGCGATTGCGCCTTGACCGTGCAACGCATCCTCAGCGAGGCGCTGCGCAACATCCAGGCGCATGCCAAGGCGCGCAATGTCCGGTTTCGTGCGTTCGAGGAGCCCGCCGCGGTCGGCCGCAAGCTGATCGTGGAGATCCGCGACGACGGCCGTGGCTTTGATCCGGCGGTGCCGAAGCCCGGACATTTCGGATTGATCGGAATGGCCGAATTTGCTGAACTTGTCGGCGGAGATTGCTCGGTGGAAAGCGCGCCGGGGCAGGGTACACTGGTCCGGATATCGCTGCCCGTGGGGGTGCCGCCGGCGGCATCGGCGGGCGTGCTGGCCGAATGAGCCGCCGGTCGCGGCATTGATGATCGTGAGGCTTTCGAGAGAACGATGGAATCGCCCGTGAGTAAGGTCGAGAAAGTGCGGGTGCTGATCGCCGAGGACCAGGCGCTGATCCGCGAAGGCATCGCCACGCTTCTTGCGCAGCAGAACGATGATTTCGATTTGCTTCCCGGCGCGGCCGACGGCGAGCAGGCCATCGAGTTTGCACGGCGATACCGGCCCGACGTCATCCTGATGGATCTGCAGATGCCGCGCGTCGGCGGCATTGCGGCGACCCAGCGGATCCTGCGCGAGCTTCCGCATACTCACATCGTCGTCCTGACGACATTCGAGACCAACGATCTGATCTTCGAGGCCGTGAGCGCGGGTGCGAAGGCCTATCTGCTGAAGGACGCCAGGATGGAGGAGATCGCAGACACGATCCGCGCGGTGATGAACGGCCAATCCGGGCTGTCACCGGGCGTGGCCGCGCGCATCCTCGACGAATTCAAGCGCCTGCGCGGCCCGCGCGTTTCGGCGAAGCTGCCGGTTCGCGACGGGTTGACGGCGCGAGAGAATGAAATTCTCACGCTGATCGTCGAGGGCAAGAGCAACACCGAGATCGGCGAGCGGCTGCATCTGGCCGAGGGAACCGTGAAAAACTACGTCAGCACCATCCTGGAAAAATGCCAGGTCAAGAACCGTACAGAACTCGCAATAAAGGCAATAACTTATTAGAAATAATTGGGCGCGATCGCACGCTGTGCGGCTTCATCCCCTTCTGATTGCCCGCCTTGCTCTGTGCCGGGCCAACGAAATTGGCTATAGGATTGTTCTGGATTTGCTTTTTACAGCAAAGCCGGATTTTGCGTAGCTTCGGACGAGCGGGATTACGACGATGAAGGGCAGCGAGCGCCAGGTTAAGGACACGGATGGAGCCAATGCCGCGGCCGCGGGAAACGGCGCGGATGCGGCGGCGCATGCCGCGGCGACGATCGATCAGGTCCGTGACCTCCTGTTTGGCGGCGCACAGCGCTCGATCGAAAGCAATCTGGCCGGCCTGCGCGAGGAGATGCAGGCGTCGCTGAAGCAGATGCAGGCGGACTTCGCCAACGAGATTGCCGCCGTACAGGCCCGCGTCTCCGACCTCGAGCGTGACACCGAGCAGAAGCGGCTCGACTCGCTGAAGGATATCGGCGCCGCCATCTCGCAGCTCGGCGCGGCGATCAGCGGATTGGGATCCGGCCGCACGGGAAAATAGCATGGCAGCCGCTGCCGGCCAGAACCGCGAGATCGAGCAGCTCAAGACATTGCTGTTTCAGCCCGAGGCGACGCGCCTGCAGTCGCTGGAAGCCGACCTCACCTCGCTGCAGCAATATGTCGGCTCCGCCGATCGTCTCGAGGCCGCAACCGCCGACATCCTGGTCGCGGCCCTCGAGCGTGCCGAGGTCAATCGGCCGCGCGAGCTCGCCAACGCGATTGCGCCTACCGTGGTCTCCGCGATCCGGAGCGAGATCAGGAATTCGCGCGAGCTGATGGTCGAGGCGCTCTATCCGATCGTCGGTCGGCTGGTCAGCGCCGCGGTGGCAAACTCGTTCCGGGAATTGGTCGCCTCGCTCGAGCACCGCATCAATGCGCTGACCTCCACCGAGCTCTGGATGGGGCGTATCAAGTCGCTGGTGACGGGGCGTCCGATCAGCGAGTTCGTGCTGGCCGACAATCCGCCGCGGGTGAACCGCCTGCTGATCATCGAGCGCGGCAATGGGCGTCTGGTCGCGGACTGGAAGCGCGACGAAACGCCCGACGAGCGCGCCGACCTGCTCAGCGCGATGGTCGCGGCGATCCTGGAGTTTTCGGTTCAGGCGCTCGCCGGCGAAGGCAATCTGCAGACGCTCGATTTCGGCGGACGGCAGCTCGCGCTGCGCGCTTCGCCGCGCTTCATCCTCGCGGCGGAGTGTCTCGGTCCGCTGCGCCCTGCCGATAATGCCCGGATCAATTCGCTGTTCTTCGATTCGATCGAGCGCATCGACCGCGGCGCGAAATGCGATGCTGCGATGCTTGCCTCGCTGGCGGCGTCGATCGAAACCGACGACATGCCGCGCCAGGCTACGGGCCGGCGCGGCAAGGTCATTCTGTTCGGCCTGCTCGCGGCTGCGGCCGCGGTGCTGGTCTGGTTTGCGGCGGTATCGGTGAGCCGGAGCCTCGTGGAGCGGCGCACCCATGCGGCGCTTGAGCAGCTTGCCGCGAAGCAGCCGTCGCTCGTCACGTTTCCGCTTCGGCTCGACTTCGATCATCAGGGCCGAACCGTCGCGGTGTCGGGCATCGAGCCGAGCCAGGTGGCGACCGCGCCCTTGATCGATGCGCTCGCCGCGGCCGCATCACCGTACCGGATCGTCGATCGGATCGGCCTCGTGTCCGCGCCCGAGCAACTCGCGGCATCGCAGGCCGGGATCAGCAACCTGCAGCAGAGCCTGACGCGCCTGCAGGCGAGCGTCGACCAGATGCGCGAGGCGATCGCCGAGCAGTCGAAGGCAAGCGAGCGGAAATCCGCCGCGCTGAGCGCGCAATATGACAAGCTCGCCGAGCAGTCCGCGAAATTGGGCGAGCAATATGCCGGGCTGCAGTCGGTCATCGACGGTCCGGCCGCGCGGCTCGACCGCTTCATCGCCTCGACGGCGGTGTTCTTCGCCAACAATTCCGACGAATTCCTCGATGGCGATCAGGCCGAGCAGCAGATCCGTCAGCTCGCCGGATTGCTGGCGAACAACGATCTCAGGGTTCGCGTCGTCGGATATGCTGACCAGAGTGGCACCGAAGGCACCAACAGGACGCTTGCGCGCAAGCGCGCCGAGCAGGTGACGCGGAGACTGACCGCGCTCGGGATCGATCCGTCACGGCTGATCCTGGTGTCGCGCGCCGCGACCATGCCGATCACCGACCGGATCGACACGACGATCGGCGGCAACCGCCGGGTGTCGTTCGAAAACGTCTATCGAGCCGAACTGGCGCGCTGATGCTTACCGCAAAGGTCATGCTGCTCGGCGATATGGGTGTCGGCAAGACGTCGATCCTGTACCGGCTGGTCTACGACCGGTTCGAGGGGCAGTACAAGTCGACGCTCGGCGTCGAGATCCTGAGCCATGACGTCGCGCCCGCCGACGGCGGCGAGCCGATGCGCCTGGTGTTGTGGGACACCGACGGCGATTTCGGCACGCAGATATTCGACACCGTCTACGTCACCGGCGCGTCCGCCGCGATCATCGTGTCCGATGTCACGCGACCGCAGACCGTGACCCGCATGGTCGAACTGGTCCGTGGTTTCGAGACCAGGTTTCCGGGCCGGCCCTATCGCGCGCTGTTGAACAAGATCGACCTTCCGGAAGCCGCGGGCAGCGCAAGCGCGATCGCCGAGCTCGCAAGATCGAGCGTCAAGTCGGTGAGCGCAAAGACCGGCGCGGGCATCGCGGAAAGCTTTGCCGAGCTCGCCCAGACCATTCGCCGCCGCCAGCTTTAGTCTCTGCATCAAGTCATTTGGCAGTCGCAACCGGCTTCACGCGAAGCGCGCGACCGTGTCAGCCGCCCCGACTTCTCGGGGCTGGCGAATCGGGCCGGGACGGCTGACTTCATCGCACGTGGGGCGTGCGATGAATGGCGTCGCGACACGCGGCTTGCTTGGTCGCCGCACGCTTGACCGCCGACTTGCAGCACGTGGCCCGTCCTTCCGAAAGTGACGAAGGTCATCTTCCGCCGCCCCGGCGGGCTGCCTATCGTTCGCACCGTCATGCGATCCAGGCACGAGACAAAGCTGTCTCAGGCGAGCGGAGTGAAAGATCATGAGCATTTTTGGAAGCATCATGGGTGCAATCTTCGGCCACAGTTCGGCCCAGGCCCAGATCCCGCCGACCGCAACGGCTGGGACGCCCGCGACTTCGGCGGCTCCGGCGGAAGCCGGCGCGTCGACGCCGCCGACGGTCGACGTCGCTGCGATTGTCGACAAGGCCGCGGCCGCCAAGGGCGAGCGGCTCGATTGGCGGACCTCGATCGTCGACCTGATGAAGGCGCTCGGCCTCGATAGCAGCCTGGCCGCGCGCAAAGAGCTGGCGAAGGAATTGAATTACACCGGCGACACCAACAACTCCGCCGCCATGAATATCTGGCTGCACCAGCAGGTGATGGCCAAGCTCGCTGCCAACGGCGGCAAGCTTCCAAGTGACATGAAGGTCTGACGCCGTTCCGGACAACCGGACAAGCAGATAGCGGCTTTCCGGAACGTTCACGCGCTGCAATGACACGGGAGATCGGGAAATGGCAAAGGCACGCACGAAGACACGCAAGAGTCTCGATGGCCGTCATCGCGACAAGAACGGCAGGATCGAAAAGAAGCACGGCAACACCACAGTCGCCGCGCTGCGCAAGAAATACGGCGAGAGCTTTGCCGAAGGGCGCCGGAAGGACATGATGCTCAAGACCCTTCTCAAGGAGACGGATTCGGGCTCACTGCACGAATACCTGCGGCATCACCACCGATAGCGCTGCCCGAAGCCTTGAAGCGAAAGCGGGCTTTGCTGTGAACCGTCGCACACGCATGTGCGTGTCGCGGGAGTCTTGTATTGATTGCGTGAGGAACAGTTGCCATGGCGCCATGTCACGCCGCCACGACAAGCAGGCTGTGGTCGGCCGTCTCGCTCTGGCTCGCGGTAGCTGCCGTGGCGCTCGCTGCCCGTGCGCCGATCGCGCAAGCGGATGAGATGGATAGCAGGGCGCGGCCATCGGATCCGCATGTCCAGCGCACCGCGCAGAATCCGCCGCCGGCCCGTGTCATCTTGCCTGCACCATGGGAGCCCTCAGCGCCCGAAAGGTCGGCCGCCGCGCCGGCCGGGCCGACGGATCACAAATAGCCTAGCCATCCCGTCACGACACCATCAGCGTCCAGCTTCGGAGGAGATCACATGCTGAAGGAATTCAGGGAATTCGCCATGAAGGGCAACGTCGTCGATCTCGCCGTCGGCGTGATCATCGGCGCGGCCTTTGGTGCCATCGTCAGCTCGATGGTTGTCGACATCATCATGCCGATCATCGGCGCGATCACCGGCGGTCTCGATTTCTCGAACCATTTCACCGCGCTGTCGAAGTCGGTGACGGCGACCAACCTGGCGGATGCCAAGAAACAGGGCGCGGTGCTCGCCTGGGGCAACTTCCTGACGTTGACGCTGAACTTCCTCATCGTCGCGCTCGTGCTCTTCATCGTGGTGCGGCTGATGAACCAGCTCAAGCGCGAGGCGCCCGCCGCGCCGGCCGAGCCGCCGAAGCCGACCCGGGATCAAGAGCTGCTCACCGAGATCCGCGACCTCCTGAAGGCGCGCGCCTAACCGGCACGATCGACGGGGGCAATCTGCATCACCAGCTCTGGAGGCTTATCATGCCAGAACGGGTCAAGTTGCCCCGCAAGCTCTCTCAGGAACCAGGCGCGCCGCCGCCGCAACGGCCGAGCCATCAGCGGATCATCGAGGAGCTCGACAACTGGGCCAATAGTCCCGGCCTGCAGCCGCCCACGGACGGTGAAGATAAGAAGCCCGACGACAGGAAAACGCGCTCGCGAGCGGGACGGAAAGCGGTGATGGCGGGCCCGGACGCAGCCCGGTGTTGAGAACGTCCGCGCTGCACCCGACGTCCCCTGTGCTCAGCGCGAGGCCGGCGTGAGCTGAGGTGCAGGCTCCAGCAGCTTGTCACGGATCAGTCGCGTCGCGCCGCGGCTCCATGAATAATTGGCACCCATTCGCAGCCCGCTGTCGCCGGCAGCGATGGCGTTGCCGGTGCCGGTGTCGTGCAGTTGAAATCGCACCAGATATTCGGTGCGGCTGATCCGCCTGATCACGCCGATCAGCGACTGGTCCGCGCCGAATTTCCGGGCGATCTCCACGTCGCATCCGCCGCAATCGTGGACGGCGCGCGGCTTCGCGGCATCCGTCTCGGTGCCGCTGACAGATACCAGCGCATAACGCCCGGACTGCTCCAGCATGTGCCTGACGGCGTCGGTTGTATTGGCAAGCTCGGCGCCATCGCTCGCGGTCTCCGAGCCGGCGGCGCTGGCATCTTCGAGCTCGAAATTGAACAATGCGAGCTTGACCGGTGCGCTTGCCGCAGCCGGCTGTGCCGGTGCCAGCGCCTCGCGAATCTCGCGGGCCACGAATGTCTCGGCCCGTTGCCACGCCTCGTCATTGTCACCGCGGAACGTATAGAGCTTCTCGAACAGAACCCGATTTCGGTCGAGATCGACGGCGCGAACGCGCGCCCATTGCACGAGCGTGCTCATCTTCTGAACGAGGCCGACGATCAGAACGTTGGCGCCAGCTTGCGCGGCTGCGCGCAACCGTTCTTCCGTCAGGGGCGTATTGGCATCGCAGCTCGAATCGCAGGAGGAGGGGACGACGCGATAGAGCGCGCCGGCCGCCACGTCGCGCCTGAGCGCCGCCATGAAGGCCTGCAGGCGCTGCTGGTGGGAGACGCTCTGGTCGGTGGGCTCGCCCGAAGTATCGAGATAGCCGAAGTCCCGAATTTCCACGCCCACCGGCTGCGCCGCGTGCGCGCCGGAGCAGACGTGGCCGACGCCAAGGAGAAATCCGGCGAGAACTGATGTTTGCAACCTGGAGCGGGAGCGGAGCATGGCAACGGACCTGTCGTGGTGGGGGTGCACGGTCGGGCGAGCCTAGCCAGAACCGACGGCTGATCGAAGCCGATCCCGTCACGTGCGGGACCGGGAAATTTTCACGACGTCGCCAAGCCGGAGCCGCGGCGCTTCCCGTCGGGGCGGTTCGGCCGCTAGATTGGCGCGGCGATGTCTCAGGGGCAGCCGAGCAAGGACGGCCACCGATGCAGATGTTTCCCGGAAGCGATCTGAAACTCCGCCTGACGTTGCGGGTGATCGCCGCGTCGGCGTTTTGCTTTGCCGCCATATCGGCCTTCTTCCTGGTCGACGGTGATCGATCGGTGCATGCCAGGCTGGACATGATCGCCTCGATCACGGCGCGGACCCTTGAGCTGCAGCAGAACAAGATGCAATGGATCAACCAGCCGCGCTCCAGCTTTCCCGATCTTCAGGAGATCGCTGGATCGGTGATGACGCCGGGTCTGTGCATCGCTTATCGCGATCAGAGCGGCGCAATGGTGCAGCGCGTCTGCGGCGGACCGCGAGGCGAGGCGGCCGACGCGCCATATGCGTTCGCCATATTCCATCGCAAGCTGTTCGATCCCGGGCGCGAAACGGTCCGGCCAGTGTTCTCGCGCGGCAGCAGGGTCGGCGACGTCGTCGTCTCGGTCGATCCAGCGACGCTTGCCTCGGAGGCCTGGCAGAGCGCCGGCCGCGTGATGGCCGCGCTGGCGCTGGCGCTGCCGCTGCTCGGCGCGCTCGTCTATATGGCGCTGGCGCGCGCACTTCGTCCCACGGGCTTGATCCGCAACGGCCTGGAACGGATCGCGACAGGTGACCTTGCGGCTCGCCTGCCGCCGTTCGACCTCGCCGAGCTCTCCGCCATCCGCGACGTCTTCAACCATCTCGCCGAGCGCCTCGGCACCACGCTTGCCGAACGCAACGAATTGACCCGCCGCCTGATCGCGCTGCAGGATGACGAGCGCATGCACCTTGCGCGCGAGCTTCACGACGAATTCGGGCAGTCGCTGGCGGCGATCCGGGCGCTGGCGGCATCGGCCCGGCAGGGCGCGGCGCAGAACTGCCCCGCCATCCTGCCGGAATGCGACGGCGTCGCGCGGACGGCGGCCGAGATGATGGAGCGGCTGCGCGGCGCGCTGTTCCGGTTGCGGCCGCCCGACGTCGAGCAGCTCGGCCTCACTGCAAGCCTGGAAGGCCTGATCGCCGGATGGAACAGCCGCAGCCGCGGGCAGACCCGGTTCGAGATCAGCCTGTCCGGGATCTGCGATACCCTGCCGGCGGAGTTGGCGGCCAATCTCTATCGCATCGCGCAGGAGGCGATCACAAACGCGGCCAAGCACGCGGGCGCAAGCCGGATCAGCCTCGCGATCGCGGTGCGCGATCCGCAGGGCGATTCCGGTGGCGACATCGAGCTTATCGTGGAGGATGATGGTCAAGCGTGCGATCGTCCGGCCGGATCCGGCATGGGCCTGCTCGGCATGCGCGAGCGCGTGGCGGCGCTCGGCGGCAAGTTCAGCTTCGCCACGCGGCAGGGCGGTGGCTCGGGTCTGCGCGCCGTGATCCCGATCGTGGGGACGATGGATCGGCCTGATGTTGGCAGCATGGTGACGGAGCACGCGGCGTGAACGACGCTGTCGCGACAGTCATGCTGGTCGACGACCACGCCGTCGTCCGCGAGGGCTATCGCGCCGTGTTGCAGAAGCAACCGGGACTGCGGGTCGTCGCGGAGGCCGCCGACGGCGTCGAGGCGTATCGGTTGTTCAAGGAGATCAATCCCGACCTTGTCATCATGGACCTTGCGATGCCCGGCATCGGCGGCATCGAAGCGATCAGGCGCATCCGCCAATGGGATCGCAATGCGCAGGTGCTGGTCTTCACCATGCACCAGAATGCGGCCTTCGCCGTGCAGGCGATCCGCGCCGGTGCGCGCGGCTACGTCACCAAGACCAGTCCACCCGAGACGCTGGTGCAGGCCGCGATGGATGTCCTGTCCGGCCGGATCGCAATCAGCCCGGATATCGAGCATGAGCTGGCGCTGAGCAAGCTGGCCGGTGAGGTCGTCGCCGCCGACGTGTTGTCGCCGAGGGAGTTCGAGGTGCTGCGCATGCTGCTCGCCGAACGGACCAGCGACGAGATCGCCGATACTCTCCACATCAGTCCCAAGACTGTCGCCAATCTCCACTATCTAATCAAAACCAAGCTCGGCGTTGGCTCCGATATCGAGCTGGTGCGGCTCGCGCTGCGGCAGGGGATTTTGTCGCAGCGCGATTGGGGCGAGGCCTGATCTTGCGCTCTTACGATGGCCGACGCGCCGTTGCGATCAGCGCCGTCGACGGAATCGGGAAGACATTGCCGCTGCGTCCGCGCTCGACCTGCATTGCGAATTCGCGCGCGACAGCCGCGCGCTGCGCCTCGTTCAGCGTTTGCCATTGCGGCCCGAATTCGAACAGACGATCGGCTCCATGGTCATCTGCGACATCAAGGATGAAGTCGTGGGTGACCTCTGTGATCTTGGGATCGACGAAGCCAGCGGCAACGACAGCGGCGGCAAAGCGGCCGGGATCGGCCAGCGCGGTCAGGCCCGTCGCTGGCGATTGGACGGCCAGGTCCGGATAGAGCGTCCGGATGATCCGCGACACCATGAGATGCACCGCTGCGCCGTCCGGGCTCTTCCAGACCGCGATGGCTGCCGATCCACCCGGCCGCGTCACCCGCGCCATCTCGCGCAGTCCGGCGCGCCAATCCACAAACAGCATGACGCCGAACACCGATGTCACGGCATCGAACGCGGCGTCCGGCAGATCGAGCGCCTGACCGTCCATCTGTTGCGCCTCGATATTCGCCACGCCATGCGCGCGGACCCGCTGCACCATCCCGGCGGAGAAGTCGATCGCGGTGACCTGCGCCCCGGTGCGGGCGGCGGCCAGCGCCGCGACGCCGGTGCCGGTCGCCACGTCGAGCACCTTCGACGACGGGCTGATCGCGAGCGTCGCCACCGCGGCTTCGGCGAAGTGCGCGGTGAACGGCTGCGACTGCGCGCCGTAGGTGGCGGCCATCTTGTCCCAACGTGTGGGGTCGCTGAACGGCAGATGACCGGTCTGTTCACCGTGCTGCATGAACCTGCTCCTCGAGTGTCTGCTTGTGTTTGGCCAGCCGGCGCTTGAAATCCTTGGCCAGCGTGTCGAGCGTGACGGCGCCCAGCCGTGTCAGGAAGATCGCTTCGACCTCCCGAAACGTATCTCCGAGCGCGTCATTGACGGCCTGTTCGACCAGGCAGCCGGGGTTTTCCGAGCGATGGCTCATGGCGATGATCGTCGGCGCGCCGACCGCGCGATAGATGTCCGCGAGCGTGATGTCGGATGGTTCGCGCGCCAGCGTCCAGCCGCCGCCATGCCCCTTCTCGGAGTGGACGAGACCTTGCTCGCGCAGCCCGGCCATGACGCGACGGACTACGACCGGGTTGGTCCCCATCGCCTGGGCAAGCTGGTCTGATGTCACCGGCCCGGCCGCTCCGATCATGTGGAGAAGCCCGTGCAGCACACTCGATAAACGGCTATCGCGTATCATGTAACATTACGTGTTACATGATGGCGACTGTGTCAAGTGCGAGCTCCAACATTGGAAGCGGCAAATGCGCCTGGACGCACCATGCAATTATCGCTGCGTGCTCACCGTCTGCGCGCCGCCGAGTAGTTTCACGTTGCGGTGGCCGCCGTCGAACAGCATCTCGCTCAGCGCTTCCTCGATATCGGCCGTCGTGACATTCTGGCCACCGTCGCGGGCGATGCTGGCCTGGGCGAGGCGGCGCATCAGCTCCTTGATGAAGGCCGCGCTGACGCCCTCGGTGCGGCGTACCGCGTCGTCGATGACCCCCTGGTCGAGCGGCAGGCCCTTGCCGTAGAGCCGGACCAGCTTGCCGCGGCCGATCTCGTCGGGCAGCGGCACCTCGATCGCCTGGTCGATGCGGCCGGGCCGGCCGGCCAGCGCACTTTCCAGCTCTTCCGGCCGATTGGTGGTCAGCACGAACAGGATGTCACAGTCCTCCTTCAAGCCGTCCATCTCATTGAGCAGCTTGTTGAGCAGGGATTCCTCGCAAGGGCCGCCCATCTCCTCACGGCTGCGCGCGATCAAATCGACGTCCTCGATCACCACCATGCTTGGTTGCAGCAGGCGCGCAAGGCTCATATAGGCGCCGAGCAAGCCGACCTGCTCGGCGGTGATGATCAGTGTCGTGTGACCCGGCAGGTTGGTGGCGAGATAGCGGATGGTATGGGTCTTGCCGGTGCCGGGCGGGCCGTAGAGCAAGATGCCCTTGCGCGTCGATTGGCCGAGCTTGCGCAGCAGCTCACGGCTTCCGACGAAATCGAGCACGTTGCGCTCGAGCAGTCGCAGTGTCCGGTCCGGCAGGATCACTGCGTCGCGATCGACCGTCGGCAGACGATGCACGGTGACGCCGCGCGAACGTCCGCGGTAGTCGGCGTCGCCGTCGAGCGAGAGGATCTTGCCGCGATAGGAGCGCGCCGCATGCACGGCCGCTTCCAGCTCGGCAAGGGTCCGTTGCACGAGGGCATTGCCGGCGGCGCCGGCGGGCACCGCGAGTTCGATGCGCAGGGTCGGCTCGTAGCCGTACTCGCGATGGAAGCTGAGCAGCACGGCGTAGCTCAGCTCTCCGGTTCGGCACAGCCACAATCCATTGACCAGGCACTTCACCGGCTCGGCCTCGCCGACATCGACGTCGTGATATTGCGGAGGCGCGATGCCGGCGCATCGCGGCTGTCCTTCATCAGCGCCGCGAACTCGATGGTCTCGTAGCGAGAGGCTTCGTGGATGCCGAAGAAGTGGAGCGGCGTGGTGAACAGCCTGTCGATCGCGATCTGAACGTCGGCGCGCATATGACCCGGAAACCGCCGTGACCGCGTCAGGATCTGGTTGCGCGGTATTCCGGCGAAATGCCATTCGAGCGCGGCGAAGGCATATCTGAACTCGTCGCTCGGCAATTCCTCCGAGCTGCGGCGTGCAGCGAGCAGGCAGTCGCTGCACAGGGAGGCTGTCGTGCCCGACAGAAATATCTCGGTAACCGCCCTCGGTGCTTCGCAGAGATCGCAGGGACGGCTGGCATCGGCGGATTCGGTGGTGATGAGCAACGGTTGGCCCTTGGAGCGGATCAGCCACTTCGCGCTCGTGAGCAATGCACGCGCGACCGGTGCGGGATAGGGGCCACACGGAATTGCGCCGTTGGCCTCGATCAAGGCTGCGGAGGCGATCGCATCTTGCTGAGATTTGCCGAACACCGTGCGCAACAGGTCCCGGACGAACTCAAGCGGCGTCTCGCCGTCGTCGTGAATGAAGAGCTGAACCGGACCATCATCGGCAAAGACGTCGTGCATGAGACCCCCAAACAATTGAAGCAAAAGAACAAAATAAGAACATCACAGAGGTTCCGGCGCGTCAAGCGAAAGATTGCCCGGGCTCAGCCCTGGCGTGTGGTGAGCCGCTCGCCCGACTTGCCTGAAAACGCATCCTGCATGCGTAAACGCGGCTCAACGCTTGTGACGATTGTGTTGCGACAAATGCCAAGAGATCGCCGTCACGGCGGCAAACTTCCGACACATCATCAAGGCGAAAAGGATCGATCCGACATGACGCGAGCGCGAGGGCAGATTCCAGGCCTGGGATTTGCTGTCGCGCAATTATTTTAAGAGGCTCTCGTGTCGCACAAACTTCGTTTTGCGATCCTTCTCGTCCTCGCCCTGTTCGTTTCTCCCGCCGTCGCGCAGCCCAGCGCCAAACCGGCACCGCCGCAGCAGCAGGCCAATACTGGCGATACGCTGACGCCGGAGCAGGCCAAGCGCGCGCTCGAGACGCTGCAGGACGACAAGAAGCGCGGCGAGATCATCAACACGCTGCGCGCGATCGCCAATGCCTCGCCGCAGGCGGCGCAGCCCGAGCCGGAGCACCACTCCCCGATCCCGCTCACCGCCGACAGCCTCGGCGCGCAGCTCCTGCTGATGGTGTCGGAGCAGGTCACCGATATGTCGCGCGAGGTCGCCGACATCGCGCGGACGCTGACGCATTTCCCGGCGTTCTATTACTGGTTCGTGCGCACCGCCAATGATCCGGCGGCCTATGGTCTCCTGATCGACATCGCCTGGAAGCTTGCGCTGGTGCTCGGCTGCGCGCTGGCCGTCGAATGGGTGGCGTTCCGTCTGATCAAGCGGCCGGTGGCGTTTCTGGAATCGCGCCTGCCGCAGACCGCGCGCGTGCCGCTGCAGGCGCTCGCGGCCGCCGCTTCGCCGTCCTCGGTCACCGATGTCACGCCGGAGCCGGAGTTGCAGCGCCGCCGGCTCAGCCTGGCGCGAGCCTGGCAATCGGTGGTCCGGCTGCCCTTCGTGCTGGGGCGCCTGCTGCTCGAATTGCTGCCGGTGGTCGTGTTCGTCGGCGTTGCCACCGCGCTGCTCGGCACCGAGATCGGCGACCAGTCGACCACACGGCTGGTGATCCTCGCCGTCGTCAACGCCTATGCGTTTTCGCGCGTCCTGATCTGCGCAGTGCGGGCGCTGGCTGGGCCGTTCGGCCTGTTCCGCATTCGCGCCGAGACCGCGGCCTATATCGAGATCTGGACCCGGCGCATCGTCGCCGTCGGCGTCTCCGGCGTCTGCTTTGCCAATGTCGCGCTGCTGCTCGGCCTGCATCGCGCCGGCTATGCCGCGCTGCTGCGGCTCGTGATGCTGATCGTGCATCTCTTCCTCGTCGTCATCATCCTGCAGTGCCGCCGCCAGGTGGCGGACGCCATCCGCGCCCCGGCCGATCGCGTCGGCCTTGCGGCGCGGGTCCGCAACCGCGTCGCCGGCCTCTGGCATGTCTTGGCAATCGCGCTCGACCTCGCGTTGTGGGCGGTGTGGGCGCTCAACATCCGCAACGGCTATTCGCTGCTGCTGCAATATTTCGTCGGCACCATCGCGGTGCTGCTGGTGACGCGCCTCATCACCATGGTGGTGCTGAGCCTGATCGACCGCGGATTCCGCATCAGCCCCGAGCTGCTGCAGCGCTTCCCGGGGCTGGAGATTCGCGCCAACCGCTATCTGCCGCTGCTGCGCAAGATCGTCTCGGCGGTGATCGCCTTCATCGGCTTCGTCGCATTGCTCGAGGTGTGGGGCGTCGACGCCATCGTCTGGTTCTATGGCGGCCAGATCGGCAGCCGGCTGATCTCGGCGCTGGTGACGATCGGCATCGCCGCGCTCGCCGCCGCCGTGATCTGGGAGGTCGCCAACGCGCTGATGGACCGGCAGATCAACACGCTGTCGCGCGAGGGACATTTTGCCCGGGCGGCGCGGCTGCGCACCTTCCAGCCGATGCTGCGCACCGCGCTGCTGTGCCTGATCGTCGCGGTGGTCGGGCTAACCGCGCTGAGCGAGATCGGCGTCAATGTCGCCCCGCTGCTCGCCGGCGCCGGCATCGTCGGCATCGCGATCGGCTTCGGCTCGCAGAAGCTGGTGCAGGACCTTATCACCGGGCTGTTCCTGCTGCTGGAGAACACCGTTCAGGTCGGCGACGCGGTGACCGTGTCGGGGCTGTCCGGTGTGGTCGAGAACGTGTCGATCCGCACCATGCGGCTGCGCGCGGGCGACGGCTCGGTGCACGTCGTGCCGTTCAGCGCGGTGACGACCATCACCAATGCGAGCCGCGGCGCCGGCAATGCCGCGGTCAGCGTCAACGTCGCCTTCAAGGAAGACACCGACCGCGCCGGCGAGATCCTGAAGGATATCGTCGCCGAGATGCGCCGCGAGTCCACCTATCGTCCGCTGATCCGCGGCGACCTGGAATTGTGGGGCGTCGACAAGGTCGATGGCTCGGTGGTGACGATCGTCGGCCAGATCCGTTGCACCGATGGCGGCCGTTGGCCGGTGCAGCGCGAATTCAATCGCCGCATGAAGCGGCGCTTCCAGGAGGAGGGAATCGAGATCGCCTCCGCCAGCCAGACCTTCCTGATGCAGATTCCGGCACCGACCGAACCCGAAGCCAACGCGTCGCCGCGCCGCGCGACGGGGTAGGGCGCCAGTTCTGCGCGCATCAATCGAGCAGCACGGGCTTCGTTTCACCTCGCCCCGCCTGCGGGGAGAGGTCGGAACGCATCGTTAGATGCGTTCCTGGTGAGGGGAGATTTCGCGAACGCATCTATCAGTGAGTATGCGGACGCAGCCGCTCACCCCAACCCTCTCCCCGTAAGAACGGGGCGAGGAGTAAACTGCCGGAGCTGAACTCCGGCGGCTCGTCTCACGGCTGCGACATCGTCTCGCGACTCTGAGACGGCCCGCGCATCCCTGTGCCCACACATCGACCACACCCGGTCGAAAACCCGGCCTTCCCTCGCATTATCGGCGATTCCAGTGCTGGCACGGCGCTTGCTCACTTCGCTTTTCGAATGCGCGGCAAGACGCATTGCATCATTGATTCTAGCGAGAAGGAACACGCCATGGAGCTTGGATATTTCACCATGCCCTCGCATCCGCCGGAGTGCGGATTGAAGGAGGGCCACGATTGGGATCTGCAGACGCTGCGCTGGCTCGATGAGCTCGGCTATCAGGAGGCCTGGATCGGCGAGCATCATACCGCGCCCTGGGAGCCGCATCCGTCGCCCGATCTGTTGATCGCGCAGGCGCTCTTGCAGACCAAGACCATCCGCATCGGGCCCGGCGGCTTCCTGCTGCCGTATCATCACCCCGCCGAGCTCGCCAACCGCGTCGCGATGCTCGATCATCTGTCGAACGGACGGCTCAACTTCGGCGTCGCCGCGAGCGGCCTGCCGAGCGACTGGGCGATGTTCAATGTCGACGGCATGTCGGGCCAGAACCGCGACATGACCCGCGAGGCGCT